>QWCB01000098.1_pt1 | contig 90626 bp, 78 predicted proteins | sample 1972511 | NCBI WGS metagenome assembly QWCB01 (sample SAMN09866719, study PRJNA288562) | Human gut metagenome isolate term5_stool, whole genome shotgun sequencing... | isolation source: gut | host: Homo sapiens | place: USA: California | reverse complement strand
GAAGAGACGACTGCTCCCCATCCTGATGACCCTGGTATTGGTATGCGCGCTGCCCATATGGGCAGCTTTTGTTACATCGGGGGATGTAACAAATCCCTTGGTGTGCACCGCCGGCGCGGCGTCGCCGCCTGACAACGCCGCAACCAGGCTGAAATCTGCCATATCCAACGGCGGAACTGTCCAGCTGACAGAGGATATCGAGATCAGCGAGACATTGGTAGTAACGAGAGATGTGACCCTCGACCTGAATGGCCATGTGCTCAAGATGACCGGCGACGGCAGTGTGCTCTATGTGAAAAAGGATGGTCCGGACACTGTGACCCTGACCATCACGGACAGTCGATCGGATACATCGCATGAGGACAAGACCCTGCCTGCTGGCGGTGTCATCACCGGCGGAACGGGGACGAGGGAGAGTTGGACTTCTTATACTCTTGGGGGAGCCGTATTTCTGGAGAACGGTATGACACTGAAGCTGGAGGGCGGCACGCTTACCGGGAGCAGCAGCGACAGCAGTGTCTTTATCAGGACGGGTGCGACCTTCGTAATGACCGGCGGCACGATCACCGGAGAAAATTTCGGCGTACATAATAATGTGGGGACCTTCACAATGACCGGCGGCCGCATCACAGGGTGCAGAGACAGGGGCGTATATGTGTACAATGGGAATATGACCATGTCCGATACGGCGTATATCGGTGAAAATCCGAAGGCCAGAAGAGGAGATATTTACGTACACGAGCCGGTTCGGAAAGAGACAGGTCTGTCCGTTACCGGCGGTATCATCGAAGGGAAGGTGTATATTTTCTTCGAGACTTCGAACATGAAACCGGATGGTGAAAGCAGGGACGATGACTATAACGTGGAAGCCTTGAAAAGCGTGGCTGAATCTGTTGTGAAAGAGAACGGTGTGCTTGACGGACATATCCAGGTGAAGATGAAGGATGGTGCTGGCACCGCTGTGGACTACAACACCGTCAATTTCATTGACGAGGTCGCCAAGACAAGGACCTTCCAGCTTATTTTTGTGAAAGGGGATAAAAAGGCCAGGAAACCGGATGATCCCGCCACAGTAAATGGCCAGGCCTTTAAGTACTGGGCGGCAAAGGGAACCTCCGAAGCGTGGAATTTTGATACCGAAATAAACGAGTCGATAACGCTGTATGCCGTGCGGACCCCGGCCTCCTCCGGCGGCTATTACTACTACCCTACCCCCGATACTAAGGCCGACGATGCCAAGGGTTCTCCCAAGACCGCCGACCCCGGCGTAGCCCTCTACGCCGCCCTGTCACTCCTGTCCCTGACCGGCTTGACCTGCACCGCCAGGAAGAAGTTCTGAGCACACAAAAAATGAGCACCCGGAGGGGTGCTCATTTTTTTATGCCTGAAACCAGCTCCACGGCGTCTCCTGCGGCGGCGCCAGCTCAAACGCCATGGCCTTTCCCGTCTCCGGGTGCCGGAACGCCAATCCCGCCGACCACAGCGCGATGGGTGTGTCTGCGTCCGCCGCGTCCCCGTACCGCCGGTCGCCCACCAGCGGCATCCCCCGTGACGCGAACTGTACCCGGATCTGGTGCGTTCGCCCCGTCAGCAGTCGGACCCGCACCAGCGCGCATCCCGCCCGCCGGTCCAGCACCCGGTACCGCAGCCGCGCCTCCCGCACGTCCTTTCCCGGCCCCTCGGCCACATAGGTCATCCGCCGCGTCTTGTCCCGGCCCAGCAGGTCCGTCAGCTCTCCCTCGTCCGCCTTCGGCATTCCCTGCACCACCGCCAGATACGTCTTCTCGAATTCCCCCTCCCGTATCTGCCGTGACAGCTCTCCGGCGGCGTAGGCGCTCCGTGCGAACACCATCAGCCCTGCTACCGGCGCGTCCAGCCGGTGTACCGTCCGTATGCACGCGGTGTGCAGCGTCTGCCGCAGCAGCGCAGGCATTCCGCCCGGTTGATCCACCGACACTACCCCCGCCGGCTTTACCGCCACCACGATCCGCTTATCCTCATACACGATATCCATGCTGCGCCCCTTCCGTACCTGTTTTTGCCGTGCCTGACACATAGCTTGCATGGCCCTGCAACATCCTCTGCACTAAGGTATCATAAGCGTACAAGAAAAGTAAAGTAAAAGTAACACAAAAAGCAAGAAAAAAATACTTGACAGGACGGGTCTAATGCGTTAGACTAAAAACAGGTCTACTACATTCGACCAAGGAGGAAAACCCTGTGGAAACACCGAAAATTTTTGACAGTGAGCTGCGCTTCTGCGAGATACTGTGGTCCCATGAGCCTATAAAGAGCAGCGAGCTGGTCCGCCTCTGCGCCGAGGAGCTGGGCTGGAAAAAATCCACCACCTACACCGTGATCAAGCGTCTCGCCGAGCGCGGCGTGGTGCACACGGAGAACGCCGTGGTCACATCGCGCGTCGCGCGCGAGGACGTGCAGCGCGCCGAGAGCCGTGCCTTCGTGGCCCACAACTTTCACGGCAGCTTGCCGGCATTTCTGACGGCTTTCATGGGAAATTCAAAACTTTCCAAAGAGGATGCCGATGTGCTCCATGCCATGATCGACCGCTTCGAGCAGGAGAATTCCGGACGTAACTGAACCGCGCTGCGGCATACAGTGTTATGCCCTGTGCCATAAAGGAGAAGAAAAAATGGATAGTCTGTTTACCTCCGTGCTGGAAATTTCCTGGCAGGCGGGCCTCATCGCGCTGGCGGTGATAGTGGTGCGGCCGCTGCTGCGCCGTGCGCCCCGCCGCGCCGTGTGTATGCTGTGGCTGCTGGTAGCCCTGCGGCTGTTGCTTCCAGCCCGATTGACAGTAGAGAGCCCCGTCAGCCTCCAGCAGCCCGAAAGCCCGCCCATCCAGGCCTATCAGGAGCTTCGCCAGCAGGAAAAGGTCTATGTTTCCGCCCCGCCGGAGCAGCGCCTGGAAATGGCAGGACCCGCTGCGGCACAAGGCTTTGCGCTGCTGGATCAGCTGCCCGCCATCTGGCTGACGGGCGTGGGCTGCATGGCGCTGTACATGGCCCTCAGCCTGCTGCGTATGCGCTGGCGGCTCCGCGCCGCCCCCCGCATACAGGACAATGTCTATCGCTGCACCGACTGGTCCACGCCCTTCGTGCTGGGTGTGCTCGCGCCCCGCATTTATGTGCCGGAAACCGTGTCGGAGCAGGACTTTCCTCAGGTGCTCGCCCACGAAAGGTGCCATATCCGCCGCTGGGACCATGTGTGGAAACCGTTGGCGTTTCTGCTGCTGGCGGTCAACTGGTTCAACCCGGTCCTCTGGGCGGCGTATGTCCTGCTGGGCCGCGACATGGAGCGCGCCTGTGATGAAATGGTGTTGAAAAACGCAGATGCGGCGCAGCGGGCCGCCTATTCCCGGGCGCTGGTGGCCTGTGCCGCCCAGCCGAAAATGGCGGCGGTGTGCCCGCTGGCCTTTGGCGAAGTGGCTGTGAAAGAAAGGGTGAAGAACGTGCTCAACTATAAGAAGCCCGCCCTCTGGGCTGTCATCCTGCTGGTCGTCGCGGCGGCCATCATCGGCGTGTGCCTGCTGACGAAGCCCAGCTACAAGAACGTGGGGACGCTGGACGCGGAGAAGCTGTTCGCCCTGCGGACGGAGTATGTGGGCGACAACGCGGCGGTCAGCGGCATACTGGACGCGCTGGGGCTGCCGGAGATGGGCGATACGGCGGACAGCGACACATACGCCTATTCCATCCGCTTGGACACGAACAGGGAGCCTATGGGTGTGACGGTGTGCTATGCCTTTGCGGGTGATGTCCCGGAACGCAGCGCGGAGTGGAACCGGCAGATGGCGCAGCGGGGCTATATCGCCATGGCGCTGATCGACAATATCGACTGGTTCCGCTGGACGGACATCGATCAGGCGGGTACGTCCCATGTCACCGGTGCGGTGTATTCGAGCAATCATGCGGGCTATGTGGATGCACTGAGCGCGGCGCGGGAGAGCGTGAAGGGCTTGCAGACGTATATGGATATGCTGCGGACAATGGCGGAGGATGGCTCTATCGTCTACTATGAGGGGGACGCGCAGCCGAGCTTTGAGGAAACCATGCCGTGGAGCGTTACCGGGGATAACGACCCGTGCAGCGTCCGGGCGGAGGATTACGGTATTGTGTATGGTGCGGCGCAGCTGCCGGACTGGGAGACCGTTCCCCTGAGCTATCTGTGCGCGTACTACCTCAACGGTGACGGCGCGTATGCCGAGGGTGCCATGGACGTGCTGGCGCACCGCTACCAGCAAGCCCCCAACACGGTGAAGGCGTATCTCCGCCGGCTGGCGGGACAGCAGGTCCCCGACGGCCGGGGCGACGCATCGGAGGTGCTGCTGGCGGATATTTCCCGGTATGCCATGTCCCAGTTGACCGGCGGGCTGCCGGTGGCCGCCAGTTATGAGAGGGACCAGCTGAGCATCTCCGTGTCGGAGGTCTATTCCGTGACGTACCGCACGGTGACATACGACGAGAATTACAGCGAGGACATCCCGGTGTATGAGGTGGGCAGCGGCGCGCAGCTGTCCGTGATAAAGGGTGAGGGCTTCACCCTCTAAGGACGGTACAATGAGGAGAACGTGGCGCTCCACAACGGAGATGTGGTAGAGCTGACGGAGCAGTTCGTGGGCCTGGGCATGGATGGACAGTACGCTGTACGGTTCCAGTACCGGAGCGCGGCGGAAACGGCGGAGCTGGAGGTCTATCAGATCACGTGGGAGACGGGAGGTTCCGCCAAGCAGGTCGTGCCGCTGACGGAGGAGCAGGTGCAGGCCATCCAGTCGGAGAAGGGGCTGGTGCAGCCGGAGTGGCATCAGGTGTGCGCCGAGCTGCACCGCAGCGGCGAGGACGATGTCCGCTATTGGGGCACTGCCGATTACCCCGTGCCGCCCACGGTGCTGAAAATACTGACGGAGCAGTGCGGCTATACCTTCGTGACGCCGGAGGATTTCCGGGGCAATATGACCGCAGCCAAGCTGGAGTTCTACGGCGGCGAGACGTACACCGCCGCCAAAGCCGACCTGCCCGCCCTGCAGAAGATGCTCACCAACGCCAGAGACTACGGCTGCGGAGCCGCCTGCTGGTTCACCGCCAAGCTGACGGTGACCTTCGACGACGGGCGGACAGTGTCGGTGCTGAAGGGGACGGACAGCTGCGCCAGCTTTACGTTCGGCTCGTGGAACTCCGCTATGGTGTCCGACAGCGAGAACCGGCAGTTCTGGCAGATATTCGGCGTGCCCTTTGACGAATAAACAGAGCGGAAAAGCCACCCCGATGGGGTGGCTTTTCTATGCGTACACGGTATCTCAGCCGTGGTAATACCTCTTGGCGCAGAAGTCGCGCTCTACGCGTACCTTGCCGGTGTCGGTGAGCCAGTCGGTGAAGTTGGTGAAGTTCCGCTCCACGATGCTGAATTTCAGCTCCTGCCGGGTGCGGATGTTCTCCCGCTGGCAGAAGGCGTATATCCAGTCGGAGAACGTCATGCCGTCGGTCAGGTCGTCCAGCAGCTCCCGCTCCTTGCGGTGGATGAAGGCGATGTTGCTGTCGATGAGGGCAGACAGCTCCGCGCGGTCGCTGATGATCTGCTTGTGGGCGATGATATAGGCGGGGTAGTCGGTAGAACGGAGGGAGGCCTTGCTGTCCAGATCTTTGGCGACGAACATACTGGTGGGCAGCTTGGCGCCGTCGATCAGCGCCTGGTCGATGAGGCAGTCACCCAGATAGGCCGCGCCGTCTGGCGTGACAAAGCCCAGCTGGCCTGCCGAATGGCCGGGGAGAGACAGTACACCGAACCGGGCGCCGTCTACGTCGATGTGGTCCTCCTGGGGGAAGATGACTCGATCTGCGGTGAAGCACTCCTCCAGAAACAACTCACGGCTTTTGCCGTAGGTCAGGGCCACGTAGTTGGCGCGGTAGCTGTCCGGGTTCACAGAGATACCGGCTTCGATCAGGGAGATGGCGGCTTTTGCGCCGTACCGCTCCTGCAAATACCGGACGTTGCCGGTGTGGTCGAAGTGGGCGTGGGAGCAGAGAATGGCGCGCAGACGCCAGCCGCTGCCGTCGATGAGCGCGGTCAGGCCGGCTCTGTCCAGCTTGGCGTAGCCGGTGTCGATGAGCACCACATCCCGGTCATTGAGCTTATAAACGGGCAGCAGGGCGGTGGCGGCGACGGCCGCATATGTATTGCCCAGCACGTGCAGAAGTTCCATGAAAATCAGCCTCCGGAAAAGTGTTTTCCCCATTATACACCGCCGGTGGAAAAAAACAAAGCCTTTCGTTTTGCATCATGCGCCGCAGGCGCAGGGCACGCGGGATCTGCAAAAAAGAATTCAGAAAAATTTTCGATTTTCCCCCTATGCAAAACGGGAGAAATAAGGTAAAATACCTGATAGAAAATTAGGGAGGAACGGCGATGGAGCAACCAGTATTCAAGCGGGTGCTGCTGAAGATCAGCGGCGAAGCGCTGGCCGGCGATAAGCACTTCGGTCTGGACTTTCAGGTCATGGGCCGGGTGGCGGACGTTATCAAGCAGTGTGTGGACATGGGCGTGCAGGTGGGTATCGTCATCGGCGGCGGCAATTTCTGGCGCGGCGTGAAGGACGGCGAGGGACACATCGAGCGCACCCGGGCCGATCACATGGGTATGCTGGCCACGGCCATGAACTGCATGGCCATGGCGGACGTGCTGGAGCAGAAGGGTGTGGACGTGCGTGTGCAGACGGCGCTGGAGATCCGGGCCGTGGCGGAGCCGTATATCCGCGCCAGGGCCATTCGGCACCTGGAAAAGGGGAGAGTGGTCATTTTTGGCTGCGGCATTGGCTGCCCGTTCTTCTCCACCGACACGGCGGCGGTGCTGCGGGCGGCGGAGATCGACGCGGACGTCATCCTGCTGGCCAAGAACATCGACGGCGTGTACGACAGCGACCCGGCCAAGAACGCCGACGCGGTGAAGTTTGACAGCATCACCTACGACGAGGTGCTCAAGCGGCACCTGGCTGTGATGGACTCTACCGCCACCAGCCTGTCCATGGATAACCATATCCCGGTATTGGTATTTGCCCTGAAAGACCCGGAGAATATCATCCGCGCCCTGCGCGGCGAAAAAATCGGAACGATCGTGAAGGAGGACTGACCCCATGTTGAAGGACGAGTACAAGGTTTACGAGGAAAAAATGAAGAAGAGCATTGAATCCGTGATGAGCGACTTCGACACCGTGCGTGCCGGCCGCGCCAACGCTTCCGTGCTCAACCGCATCAGCGTGGACTATTACGGTACCCCCACGCCCATCCAGCAGATCGGCTCTATCGGCTCTCCTGACCCGCGGACGCTGGTCATTACCCCTTGGGATGCCAGCATTCTGAAGGGTATTGAAAAGGCCATTCAGGAGTCCGACTTGGGCATCAACCCCCAGAACGACGGTAAGTGCATTCGTCTGGCTTTCCCCCAGCTGACCGAGGAGCGCCGCAAGGAGCTGGTCAAGCAGATCCACAAGTACGCCGAGAACGGCAAGGTGGCTGTGCGGAATATCCGCCGGGATGCGATGGATAACTTCAAGAAGCAGCAGAAGGCGTCCGAGATCACCGAGGACGAGCTGAAGATCGCCGAGAAGGACCTGCAGAAGCTGACCGACGACAGCTGCAAGGAGATCGACAAGATCCTGGACAACAAGGAAAAGGAATTGATGTCTGTTTAATGGGACTGTTTACGAAGAAAACGCCCCATACGGCGGGGGAGGGGGACAGGAGCCGCCTTCCCCGCCATATCGCTGTTATTATGGACGGCAACGGCCGCTGGGCGAAAAAACGCGGCCTGCCCCGCACGGTGGGGCACAAGGCGGGGGCAGAGGTGTTCCGCGACATCGCCACCTACTGCAAGGAACTGGGAGTGGAATACCTGACGGTATACGCCTTTTCCACAGAGAACTGGAAGCGGCCCGCCGATGAGGTGAATACCATCATGGGCCTGTTGGAGCAGTATCTGCGGGAAGCTATCGACACCATGGAAAAGGAGCACATCCGCCTGCGGTTCTTCGGTGACCTCAGCGCACTGTCCCCGGAGCTGCAGGCGCTGGCGCATGAGACCGATGACATCTCCGGCCGCTATGCGGGGTTCCAGGCCAATGTGTGCCTGAACTACGGCGGCAGGGCGGAGATACTGCGGGCGGCGCGGCTGTGCGCGGAGCAGGGGGTAGACTGGACGGAGGAGAACCTCTCCGCCAATATGTACTCTGCCGGTATCCCCGACCCGGAGCTGATCATCCGCCCCAGCGGCGAGATACGGCTGAGCAATTTCATGCTGTGGCAGTGTGCCTACAGCGAATTCTATTTCTGCGACACGCTGTGGCCGGATTTTACCCGGCAGGATATGGACAGAGCGATCATCGACTATCAGCGGCGGGATCGCCGGTTCGGCGGCGTAAAGTGAGGTGACGACCATGAAACAGAGAATACTGGTGGCGATCATCGGCGTGCCGGCATTGATCGGCGTGCTGTGCTTCGCACCGGATTGGGCCACGGCGGTGCTGGTGGCGGCGCTGTGCGTCATCGGCTGCCATGAGTTCATGGCGGCCGCCGCGCCGGAGAAAGCGGCGCGCTGGTGGGGGCTGGCGGCCACGCTGGCGGTGTTCACCGTGTTCACGGTGTATTTCAGCGGCGGTGACTTCACGGGTACCGCCATACATACGATCATGGTATGGCTGCTGGCGGCGCTGATCGTGGTGATGTTCATCGCGGCGGTGCAGGCCTTCGGCAAAGACGACGAGCTGGATTTTCCGGATATCAGCGCTATGGCGGTGTCCGGATTGGTGATCCCGCTGGCGCTGGGCTGCCTGGTGCGGCTGCGGATGCTGGAATACGGCGCCGGACTGGTACTGATCCCGCTGGTGTCGGCGTTTATGAGCGACTCTCTGGCGCTGTTCGGCGGTATGCTGTTCGGGAAAACAAAGCTGGCGCCCAGAGTCAGCCCGAAGAAGACACGGGAGGGTGCGGTCAGCGGCCTGGTGGGCGGCATGGTGGGAATGATCCTGTTCCGGATATTCTTCTTCCTATGTACGGAGGTGCAGCTGCACATCGGCTGGTGTGTGCTGTTGGGCTTCGTGGGCGCGGTGCTGGGGCAGCTGGGCGACCTGAGCTTCTCCTGCGTGAAGCGGCAGTGCGGCATCAAGGACTACGGACGGCTGCTGCCGGGCCACGGCGGCGTGCTGGACCGGTTCGATAGTGTGATCTTCGCTGCACCGGTGACGTGGATGCTTATCAACGCTGTGACGCTGTATTGAGGAAGGACCTATGACGAAAACCATCGCCCTGTTGGGGGCTACCGGCTCCATCGGGCGGCAGACGCTGGAGGTGGCCGGGGAGCTGGGCCTCCGCGTGGCGGCGCTGACCGCCAATACACAGGTAGACCTGTTGGAGCAGCAGGCGCGGCAGTATATGCCGCGCCTTGCGGTGCTGTATGACGAAAATGCGGCGCTGGCGCTGAAAAAACGGCTGCGGGGGACCGGCATTGAGGTCATGACAGGGGAGGAGGGCCTGTTGGCTGCCGCCGCTATGACCGAGGCGGACACGGTGGTGACTGCCGTGATGGGCAGCGTGGGGCTGCGTCCCACACTGGCGGCAATTCAAAAAGGCAAACGCATCGCGCTGGCCAATAAGGAAACGCTGGTGTGCGCCGGTGAGTTGGTGATGGACGCGGCGGAGAAATACGGCGCGGAGATCGTGCCGGTGGACAGTGAGCACAGTGCGGTGTTTCAGTGCTTGCAGGGCTGCCGGGACCGGGGTGAGGTGCGGCGTATCCTGCTGACCTGCTCCGGCGGGCCGTTCTACGGAAGGACCTTCGACGAGCTGGAGCACATGACGGCGGCGGACGCCCTGCGCCATCCCAACTGGCACATGGGACCGAAGATCACGGTGGACTCCGCCACACTGATGAACAAGGGACTGGAGATCATCGAGGCCATGCGGCTCTATCGCCTGCCGGTGGAGCAGGTGCAGGCGGTGATACACCGCCAGAGCATCGTGCATTCGCTGGTGGAGTTCCGGGACGGGGCGCTGCTGGCGCAGCTGGGCACGCCGGATATGAAGCTGCCCATCCGCTACGCGCTGACGTATCCCTACCGGGCCGAGAGCCCGGATAAGCCGCTGGACCTGCTGACCTGCGGCGCGCTGACCTTTGCCGAGCCGGACGAGAGGGCGTTCCCCTGTCTGCGCCTGGCACGGTATGCCGCAGCGGTGGGCGGCACCGCCTGCGCCATACTCAACGGCGCCAACGAGGCGGCCGTGGGAATGTTTCTGCGAGGCGAGATCGGCTTTAACGATATCTCCCGGCGGGTGGAGCGCGCGTTGGAGCGGGTGTCGGTGCAATATCAGCCAAGCCTTGCGGATATACTGGAAGCAGACAAGGCGGCGCGGCGCGCTGCCCTGTGACATCCGGAAAAGGAGCTTGCATACATGATCGTATATATCATAGCGGCCCTGCTGGTGTTCGGTATTTTGATCGCCGTCCATGAGCTGGGGCATTTTCTGGCGGCCAAGGCCTGCGGCGTGCGGGTCAACGAGTTCGCCATCGGCATGGGACCGGTGCTATGGAAAAAGCAGCGGGGGGATACCCAGTATTCTCTGCGGGCTTTTCCGGTGGGCGGTTTCTGTGCCATGGAGGGGGAAGAGGAGGACTCTGACGATCCGGCGGCGCTGAACCGCCAGGGCTTTTGGAAAAAGCTGATCATTTTTGCCGCCGGCGCGGCCATGAATTTTCTGGCGGGGCTTATTATCATCTTCTGCCTGTATGCGCCGGCGCAGGGGTTCTATCAGCCGGTGATCTCCGGCTTTGCCGAGGGTTGTCCGTTGGAGAGCGCCGACGGCTTGCAGACCGGGGACCGGCTGGTGTCTATCGACGGGGAACGGGTGTACATTTACAGCGACGTGAGCCTGCTGCTTGGCCTGAATAAGACCGGCACATTCGACCTGGTGGTGGACCGCGGCGGGGAGAAGGTGCGCCTGGACGACTTTGCCATGACGAGACAGACGTATACCGATCAAAGCGGAAATGCGTACAGCGGCTACGGAATATACTTCGGTGCGGCGGCGGCCACCTTCGGCGACAAACTGGCCTACACCTGGAACAATGCTGTGGATTTCGTGCGTCTGGTGCGGCTGAGCCTGCAAATGCTCTTTACCGGGCAGGCGGGCCTGCGGGATCTGAGTGGCCCGGTGGGGATCGTGTCCACCATGGTACAGGTAGGTGAGCAGGCGGAGACGACCCAGGCGGCGGTGGAGAACATCGCCTACATCGCGGCGCTGATCGCAGTGAATCTGGCGGTGATGAACCTGCTGCCGCTGCCGGCGCTGGACGGCGGGCGGATATTCTTCCTGATCATCAACGCGGCAGCCATGCTGCTGTTCCGGAAGCAGATACCGGCAAAATATGAGAACTATATCCACTTCGCGGGACTTATTCTGCTGCTGGCGCTGATGGTGGTGCTGGTGTTCAGCGACGTGGGAAAGCTGATCCACTGAGGAGGCGGGGACGGTGACAAGACGCATACAGGTGGGCGCGGTACCGGTGGGCGGCGGCGCGGCCGTAAGCATACAGTCCATGTGCAATACGCCCACGGAGGACGTGAACGCCACGGTGCGGCAGATACAGCGCCTGGAGCAGGCGAGCTGCGAGATCGTGCGTGTGGCGGTGCCCACGGAGGAGGCCGCACGGGCCATTCCGAGCATCAAGGCGGCTATACACATCCCGCTGGTGGCGGATATCCACTTTGATTACCGGCTGGCGCTGCTGTGTGTGGACGGCGGTGTGGATAAAATACGCATCAACCCCGGCAACATCGGGTCGAAGGACCGCGTGCGGGCCGTGGCCGACGCCTGCCGGGAGAGGAATATTCCAATCCGTGTGGGCGTCAACGGCGGCTCGCTGGAGAAGGGCCTGGTGCAAAAATACGGCGGCGTGACCGCCGAGGCGCTGGCCGAGAGTGCACTGGGCCATGTGCACCTGTTGGAGGAATGCGGCTTCGGGAATATCTGTATTTCCGTGAAATGCTCCCGGGTGCCGGTAAATATGGCGGCCTACGAGCTGCTGCACGAAAAGGTGGACTATCCGCTGCATCTGGGCGTCACCGAGGCCGGCACACCGGAGATGGGGGTGCTGAAGTCGGCCATCGGCATCGGCGGACTGCTGTGTCGGGGTATCGGCGATACGCTGCGGGTGAGCCTGACTGCCGACCCGGTGGAAGAGGTAGTGGCCGCCAAGCGTATTTTGCAGGCCTGCGGTCTGCGGCAGACGGGGCCGGACCTGATCGCCTGCCCCACCTGCGGGCGGACGAAGTATGATATGCTGCCCATCGCCCGGGAGGTGGAACGGCGGCTGAAGAGCTGTGACAAGCCCATCACCGTGGCAGTGATGGGGTGCGTGGTCAACGGACCGGGGGAGGCCTCGGCCGCGGATGTGGGCATCGCCGGAGGCAAGGGCGAGGGACTGCTGTTCGCCAAGGGAACGGTTCTGCGGAAGGTGCCGGAGGACCAGCTGGTGGACGCGCTGTTCGAGGAGATCGACAAGCTGTGACAAGAGATACGATAGGGGAGAGACATGGCGGAGAGAGTACCGTTTTTTACGCTGTTTGAGAGCTTTCAGGCGCCGCGGCAGCTGCGCCTGCTGCTGCACGATGCCTGCATCATCAGCGGCGCGCTGGATATGGCGGGCCGGACGCTGGAGGTGCAGATAGAGAGCAGTGAGACACTGCCCCAGGCGGCGCAGGATGCCCTGCAGCAGATGCTGGCGCAGCAGTATGATCTGCGGCAGGTGCTGCTGCATTTCTGCGGCACCGGCGAGCAAAAGGGCGACAACGGGGTGATCTGGGGCAAGACGATCACCGGAAAGCTGACGCCTATCGGCGAACTGAATATCAAGCAGGGCAGCGCTATTGTGGAGGGCCGGGTATTCAAGGCAGAGTGCTATGAGACGCGGCGCAAGGGAATGTGGACGCTGAACTTCAACATCACCGATGAGCATGGCTCCGTGGCCGTGCGGAAGGCCATGGATGAAAAAGAGGCCAAGGTGCTGGGCGGCGCGATCAACGACGGGATGTGGCTGCGCCTGCAGGGCAAGGTGGAACTGACCTACGACGGGAAGGATATCCTGCTGCGGCCGGTGAATATTATGAAGATCAGCCATACGGCCCGGCAGGACAATGCACCGGAGAAGCGGGTGGAGCTGCACCTGCATACGCAGATGAGCAGCATGGATGCTCTGACGGATGTGGGCAAGGTGGTAAAGCAGGCGGCAGCCTGGGGCCACCCGGCTATTGCCATTACCGACCACGGCACGGTGCAGGCATTCCCAAAGGCGCGGGACGCGGGCAAGGGGAAGATCAAGATCCTGTACGGCGTGGAGGGGTACTACGTCAACAACCTGGACGACCGCATTGCCGTACACGGTGCGCAGGATCAGGACTTTGACGACGAGATCGTGTGCTTCGACATCGAAACTACCGGATTGAAGGTACAGCGGGAGGCCATCACGGAGATCGGCGCAGTGGTGCTGAAAAACGGGAAGATCACGGATACGTTTCAGACCTTCGTGAACCCCGGCCGTCGGCTGACGCCGGAGATCATCGGCCTGACGGGCATTACGGATGCCATGCTGGCGGACGCGCCGCCGCCGGAGGAAGCACTGGCGGCGTTTTTGAAATTCGTGGACGGGCGACCGCTGGCGGCCCACAATGCGGAGTTCGACATCGGGTTCATCCGAGCAGGGTGCCGCAGGGCGGGGCTGGAATTCGACCCCACGTACATCGACAGCCTCATCCTGGCGCAGAACCTGCTGCCGGAGCTGCACAAACATAAGCTGGACATCGTGGCGGAGCATTTGGATCTGCCCGCCTTCAACCACCACCGGGCGTCGGACGACGCGGGGATGGTGGGGTACATGCTGATACCCTTTTTTGAGAGAATGCGGCGGGAGATGGGAATTTCCCGTCTGCAGGAGATCAACGGGCAGATGGAGAAGCTGCGGCCCCGGGGCGGCGGCAGCCGGCACCCCAAGCATATTATCATCCTGGCGAAGAACAAGCTGGGCCTGAAGCACCTGTATCAGCTGATCTCAGCTTCCAACCTCAAGTATTTCAAGCGTGTGCCCATTATCCCCAAGACGGAGCTGATCGCCCATCGGGAAGGCCTCATTATCGGCTCAGCCTGCGAAGCAGGCGAGCTGTTCCGGGCGGTGGCGGACCGCAAGGACTGGGCGGAGCTGAAGCGCATCGCATCGTTCTACGATTACCTGGAGATACAGCCCATCTGCAATAATATGTTCATGCTTCGCAACGGCACGGTGCAGTCAGAGGATGAGCTGCGGGAGTTCAACCGTACTATCGTCCGGTTGGGCCGGGAGCTGGGCAAGCCAGTGTGTGCCACGGGTGATGTGCACTTCCAGGAGCCGGAGGACGAGGTATACCGCCATATCCTGCTGGCCAGCAAGAAGTTTGCCGACGCCGACGCACCCCTGCCCATTTACTTCAAGACCACGGAGGAGATGCTGGCGGAGTTTGCCTATCTGGGCGAAGAGGAAGCGCATCGGGTGGTCATCGACGACCCGCGCGGCATCGCCGACCGTATCGAAAATATCGAGCTGCTGCCGCCGGGACGGTTGTTCCCGCCGCGGCTGGAGAATTCGGAGCAGGAACTTCATGACAGAGTGTGGGACAAGTGTCACGAGCTGTATGGCGACGAGCCGCCTCAGCTGATCGTGGACCGGCTGAACGTGGAACTGAAAAGCATTCTGGGCAAGTACGACGTGGTGTATATGTCCGCCCAGAAGCTGGTGCAGCGCAGCCTGGAAAACGGTTATCTGGTGGGCAGCCGGGGCAGTGTGGGGTCCTCACTGGTGGCGTATATGTCCGGCATTACGGAGGTGAACTCCCTGCCGCCCCATTATCGCTGCCCCAAATGCCGCCATACTGAGTTCATCACCGATGGCAGCTACGGCTGCGGCGCGGATATGCCCGATAAGAATTGCCCAATGTGCGGGGAAAAGTACGCTAAGGACGGATTTGACATCCCCTTTGAGACGTTTTTGGGCTACGGCGGCGGTAAGGTGCCGGATATCGACCTGAATTTCTCCGGTGAGTACCAGGCCCGGGCACACCAGCACGCCATCGAGATGTTCGGCAAGACCCAGGTGTTCCGCGCGGGGACCATCGGTACCCTAGCGGAAAAGACCGCCTTCGGCATGGTGAAGAAATACCTGGAGGAACGGGGCGAGACGGCCTCCAACGCGGAGCTGGATCGCCTGACGCTGGGCTGCGTGGGCGTGCGGCGTACTACGGGGCAGCACCCCGGTGGGCTGGTGGTGGTGCCGGATGATATGGATGTGGAGGATTTTACCGCGGTGCAGCACCCGGCAGACGATGCCAACAGCGACACTGTGACCACTCATTTCGAGTATCACTGCATGGAGGACAACCTCCTGAAGCTGGATATGCTGGGACACGATGACCCCACCATGATCAAAATGCTGGAGGACCTGACCGGCGTGAACGCGCGGGCCATCCCCTTGGATGACCCGGATACCATGAGTATTTTCACCTCGTCCAGGGTGCTGGGCTTTGAAAATGACGAGATACTGGGGCCCACCGGCGCCGTGGCTATCCCGGAGTTCAACACCCGGTTCACCCGCGGTATGCTGATGGATACCATGCCCCAGGATTTCAATACCCTGGTACGGTTGTCCGGCTTCTCCCACGGTACCGACGTGTGGCTGGGCAATGCCCGGGACTTGATCGTGGGCGGCACGGCCAGCGTTTTGGAGACGGTGGGCTGCCGCGATGATATCATGTTGTACCTGATCTCCATGGGGCTGGAGCCGAAGATGAGCTTTAAGATCATGGAGGCGGTGCGTAAGGGCAAAGTAAAGAAAAAGGGCTTCGAGGACGGCTGGGAGGAGGCTATGCGGGAGCATCAGGTGCCGGATTGGTATATCGGCTCTCTGGCCAAGATCGGCTATCTGTTTCCTAAGGCCCACGCTGTGGCCTATGTGATGATGGCGTTCCGTATTGCGTGGTTCAAGGTGCATGAGCCGCTGGCCTTCTACGCTACGTTTTTCTCCATCCGGGCCAAGGCCTTCGACGCGGAGTACTGCTGCGCCGGCATGGATGCGGTGAAGCAGAAAATCAGGGAGATCGAGAACAATAAAGACGCCACCGACGTGGAACAGAACCTGCTGGTGACGCTGGAGGTGTGCTACGAGTTCTATCTGCGGGGCTTCCATTTTGACACCATTAGTATTTACGACTCCGATGCCACACACTTCAAGATCACGGAAAACGGCCTGCTGCCTCCCTTTGTGACGGTGCGCGGTCTGGGTGAGACGGCGGCGCTGGACACGGTGGAGAAGCGAAAGGGAAAAACCTTCATCTCTGTAGAGGAGTTCGCCACCATCTGCAACAAGCTTAGTAAGACCCATATCGAGCAGCTGAAGGCGCTGGGCGCCTTCGCGGGAATGGCGGATACCAGTCAGGTGACGCTGTTCTGAGACAGCCAAAAGCGCAAAAAGAAGCACCCGAGCGGGTGCTTCTTTTTTGCACTTTATTCGGCTTTCTGTTTCACGGGGAAGTCGATCTGGGCCAGGAGGACGGCGGCGAACATCACCGCGCAGCCGATGTATTCCCGGGCAGACATCTGCTGTTTGAGAATAATGGCACCGGCGATGACGGCGAATACGCTCTCCAGACTCAGCAGAATGGTGACCACCGTGGGGTTGGAGCCCTTCTGCGCCAGAATTTGCAGGGTGTAGCCCACGCCGCAGGAGAAGATGCCCACATACAGCAGGGGCAGGATGCAGCCCCAGATGGCGGCGAAGTCCACGTCCTCGAAGAGGAACATGCACACAGTGGAGATAAGGGCCGCGAACAGGAATTGCAGGCAGCTGAGCTTCACGCCGTCCACGGTGGCGGTGAAGTGGTCGATGACAAGGATATGTATGGTGAAGCACACGGCGCAGGCCAGGATCAGCAGGTCGCCGGGGGCGAGGGAGAATTCACCGTTGATGCACAGCAGATACAGCGCGATCACGGACAGCGCCACGGCGATCCAGACGGGGAGGCTGACCTTCCGCTTGAAGAACAGACCGCATACGGGAACCAGCACCACATACAGCGCCGTCAGGAAGCCGGCCTTGCCGCTGTCGGTACCGGCGACCATGCCCGCCTGCTGGAAGTTGGAGGCCATGGCCAGCGCCGCACCGCAGCACAGGCCGCCCAGCCACAGCTGCCGGTTGGCGGCCTTTTTCTCGGCGGGGGAGAGGACGGGCTTGTCCTTTTTCAGCTTGTCGCTGATGACGATGACCACCAGCAGCGCCAGCACCGCGATAAAGTAGCGGCTGGCGTTGAAGGCGAACGCGCCGATGGAGTCGGCGCACATATCCTGCGCAACGAAGGCGGTGCCCCAGATGAAGGCGGCCAGAATGGGGAAGACCACCTGCCGCATCTGATTGTGTTTCATGTCAGTGATGTCCTTTCTCTGTTTACTCTTTCTCTTTCGGTGTGCCGGTGTGCCATTGGAATTTGCGCTCCTGATGATGCAGCAGGCGCGTGATATTCTCCCGGTGGCACCAGATCACCAGCGCGGCGATCAGCACGGCCAGCGCCGTGTAGAGGAGGCTGCGGCCGCAGAAGAAAAATGTGGTGACGGGCATGGAGGCGGCGGCGCAGACGGAGCCGAGAGAGACGTATCTCGTCAGCAGCCACAGGGCGGCGAACAGCCCCCAAGCGATGAGTCCTACGCGCCAATCCAGCAGCCACACCAGCGTGCCGCCGGACAGGATGCCCTTGCCGCCTTTGAAGCCGAAGAACACCGGGAACATATGACCCAACTCACAGCCAAGGCCACCCAGCAGGACGCCCAACATCCAGTCGCCGGCCAGATAGTCGAAGGCTGCACCGCCAATCAGGCAGGCAATCACTGTTTTACCCATGTCGAAGAGGATGACGCCCAGTGCGTATTTGGCACCGTAGGTGCGGTAGAAGTTGGTCAGGCCCGCATTGCCGCTGCCGTGCTGCCGCACATCGTCCTTGATGATGAAGTGGCTGACCATTACCGAGCCGTTGAGACAACCTAAGAAATAGCCCAGCAGCAATATGACCAGTGAGGCCAGCAGTGTAGCACCGATGAGATGGTTCAACCGTCGTCCTCTCCCTTCTGGCGGATAGTCAGCACGATGGGGGTGCCCTCCAGGCCGAACACGCTGCGGAGCTGGTTTTCCAGATACCGCTGGTAGGAGAAGTGGAAGAGCTTTTTGTCGTTGCAGAAGATGACGAAGTGGGGCGGCTTGACGCCCACCTGCGTCATGTAGTAGATCTTCAGGCGGCGCCCCTTGTCCGTGGGTGGCTGAACGCGGGTCTGCGCGTCTGCCAGCACACTGTTCAGCGTGCCGGTGGTGATTCGCATGGCCGCCTGATCGTTGACGTAGTTGATCAGCTCAAAGAGACGGCCCACCCGCTGGCCGGTCAGGGCGGAGATGAACAGAATGGGGGCATAGGGCATATAGCTCAGGTCCCGGCGGATATCCTCACGCATACGGTCCATGGTCTTGCCGTCCTTTTCGATCAGGTCCCATTTGTTCACCACGATAATGCATGCCTTGCCCGCGTCATGCGCCAGACCGGCGACCTTGGTGTCCTGCTCGGTGACACCCTCCTGAGCGTCGATGAGAATGAGGCAGACGTCGCTGCGCTCAATAGCCATGGTGGCCCGCAGAACGCTGTATTTTTCGATGTTGTCATCCACCTTGGACTTTTTCCGCATACCGGCGGTGTCGATGAAATTATACTTGCCGTACTGGTTCTCAAAGTAGCTGTCGATGGCGTCACGGGTGGTGCCGGCTACATTGCTGACGATAACGCGTTCCTCGCCCAGAATACGGTTCGTCAAGCTGGATTTACCTACATTGGGCTTTCCGATAATGGCCACCTGTACCACGTCGGAGTCGTCCTCATCATCCGTTTCCGGCGGAAAATACTTGATGCACTCGTCCAGCAGGTCACCGGTGCCGTGACCGTGGACGGCGGAGACGGCAATGGGATCACCCAGACCCAGGTTGTAGAATTCATAGAAATCCGGGTCGACCGCGCCCACAGAGTCCATCTTGTTCACCGCCAGCACGATGGGCTTACGGCTGCGCTGAAGCATACTGGCCACCTCCTGGTCGGAGGCAGTCAGGCCGGTCTTGATATCCGTGACGAAGATAATGACATCCGCGTTGTCGATGGCGATCTGGGCCTGCTCCCGCATGAAGGACAGAATCTGACTGTCTGTATTGGGCTCGATGCCGCCGGTGTCCACCAGGCGGAACCTGCGGCCCACCCACTCGCTCTCGCCGTAGATACGGTCACGGGTGACGCCGGGGGTGTCCTCTACGATGGACAGCCGCCGGCCGATGATCTTATTGAACAGCATGGACTTGCCCACGTTGGGGCGTCCCACGATCGCTATCAAAGGTAATGCCATAGTTTATCCCTCTCTTTCCAGCATGGCGTCCAGCAGGTCGCCGCCGTCTATCCCCACGATCTGCACCGGGCAGTTCAGCTCGGCGCTGAGCCGCTCCACGGTGTAGTCGTCCAAAAATACGTTTTCGCCGTGCCGCAGCATATGCAGCGGCAGCAGCACCCGGCCCAGATCCGGGACCTTTTGCAGCTGCGCCGACAGATCCTGCCCCGTCAGCAGACCCGCCACGTCGATGGTGTGGCCGAAAAAGTCGTTCTCCACGGCGATCACCTGTCCCCGCAGGGCTGGGAAATACGCCCTGGCCTGCTCCAGCAGGTGTGTCATGAACGGCGCTGCCGCCGTGCCGGTGGCGATGGTGAAGGGGGAGGGCGCTTCATCGTGCTCCTCCATGCGCATGGCGCTGAGGAAGTCCTGCTCCAGCGAGCGCAGCATGCCCACGCCGTTTTCCAGCTGGCGATAGCCCTCGTAGTAGTCCTCTTGGGGCAGATCCAGTCCGGCCCGCAGGTACAGTTCGTCAGCACAGAAGAACCTACGGGTGCCGAAGCGGCGCAGATTTTCCAGCCCGAATTCCTCGGCGATGGCAATGATGTCCCGGGCACAGTTCCTGTCCACGGGCCTTAGCTTGGCCAGACCCTGGCGGTACTTGGTGATACCCACCGGCACAAGAGAGCAGCTGGAGAACTGCCACTCGGTCAAGTCCCGCAGGGTGCGGCGCAGTTGGTCACCGTCGTTCCAGCCGGGGCAAACCACGATCTGCCCGTTCATGACGATACCGGCCTTGCAGAAGGCCTGGATATAGTCCAGCGACCGGGCGGCGTTCTTGTTGCCAAGCATGGTGCAGTGCAGCTGTGGGTCGGTGGCGTGGACGGAGACGTTGATGGGGCTGATGTGCAGGTCAATGATCCGCTGTGCCTCCCGCTCCGTCAGGTTGGTGAGGGTGATGTAGTTGCCCAGCAGAAAGCTCAGCCGTGCGTCGTCATCCTTGAAGTACAGCGTGGAGCGCATACCCGGCGGCATCTGGTCCACAAAGCAGAACAAGCAGTGATTGGCACAGGAGCGCATTTCGTCCATCAGATACGTGTCGAAGTTCAGCCCCAGGTCCTGGCCTTCGGCCTTGCGGCAGGTGACGTGCCGCACGTTGCCTGCCGCCGTTTTCAGCTCAAGGTGCGACAGGGGATCATAGCCGTAAAAACGATAGTCCAGCACATCCACGATGGGGTGGCCGTTGATGGATAGAAGCTGTTCGCCCACCTGAACGCCGGCGCGCTCCGCGGGGCTGTGCCGGTCGATGGCGGTGATGATGGTACTCATAATACGTCCTCACTCATGCAAAATGCGGCCTTATCCACAATAGGACATAATACCACATAATAATCAACTCATTATACCGTTTTTTGACGTGAGACGCAAGCACAATATAGTATAGCCGCCCACGAGCATAAAGTAAAACGATGGATTTTGATACTTCCAATGACAAAAAGTGTGGGAGCAGTAAAAAACAAGAGGGAAGCGGCGCTTCCCTCTTGCAAAGGCACAACAGAACTTATTTCGCGGCCACAGACTTGACGACCTTGACCTCGCGGCCGTTGTAGCTGCCGCACTCCGGGCACATTCTGTGGGGGAGATGCAGCGCGCCGCACTTGGCGCACGCCACCAGCGTGGGAGCTGCCAGCTTCCATACGGAAGAACGTCTCTTATTGCGTCTTTGCTTGGATACTTTTCCCTTAGGGACTGCCATGTTGACACCTCCTTGGTCTTAATTGCCTGAGCAGCAATGTAATACAAAAGTAATTCACTCATCCTTCTGCAGCAGCTGCGCTAGCTTCGCCAGACGGGGATCCACTGCCTTTTTGCATCGGCAGTTCTCCCGGTTCAGGTTCACACCGCAGCCGGGGCACAGCCCCCTGCAGTCCTCTGAGCAGAGAAACTTCGTGTCCATATCGAGGATAAAGGCGTCGCGCGCCAACTCCTCCACATCTACCTCGTCGTTATCCAGCAGGATGATGTCGTCGCTTTCGTCAGACTCGCGCGCCTCTGCCAATACGCAGTCGTAGCGTGTCGTCTTGTCCGCGTCGTACGCTTCACCGCACCGGTCACAGATACAATGCAGCGTGGTGGTCAACGTCATTCCGCACAGCAGCAGCCCAGCCTTATTCTCCAGCCGGCAGTCCACAACAACCGGACGGGAAACAGGATAGGAACCGCCGAATTCCAAGTCGGACAGATCCATTTCAAAACGGATGTCCTGCCGGGCATCGGGGGTATGCAGCAGCTTGTTGACGTTCAAACGCATAGTACACCTCACAATGGCACGTGTAGTATTATAGCCGACACAAAATGCCTTGTCAAACATTTTCTTACAAATATTTTGACTTTTTTCAAAAACACGGTACAATAAACAGAGAAACACAGGGGAGGACGCCGTTATGCGGGAGCTGACCATCGGAAAAAATGACGCCGGACAACGGCTGGATAGATTTCTGTCCAAGGCGCTGCCCCTGCTGCCGCCTGCTCTGGCGCAGAAGTACATCCGCATCAAGCGGGTGAAGGTAAACGGCGGACGCGCCCAGCGGGACCAGCGGCTCAGTGCGGGCGATGTGCTGCAATTATACATCAACGACGAGTTTTTCGACAAGCCCTCAGAGGAAAATCTGTTTCTGACGCTGTTCAAGCCGCACCTGACGGTGGTGTACGAGGATGAGCATCTGCTGCTGGCGGATAAGCCCCAGGGGATGGTGGTCCACGCCGACGAGACGGAGAAGGTGAATACCCTCATCAACCACATCCAGGCATATCTGTACCAGAAACGGGAGTGGAACCCCAAGTGGGAAAATGCCTTTACGCCGGCGCTGTGCAATCGTATCGACCGCAATACCGGCGGCATCGTCATTGCCGCTAAGGATGCCGAGACACTGCGGGTCATCAACGAGAAGATACGGGACCGGGAAATGGACAAGCGCTACCTCTGCATTACCGCGGGCCGGCCGAAAAAGCCGGAAGGCCGGGTGGAGTGCTTTTTGCTGAAAGATGAGAAGAAAAAGCAGGTGTCCGTATACCATAAGCCGGTCCCTGGAGGCAAGACCGCCATTACCGATTACAAGGTGCTGGAGACGCGGGGAGAGCTGAGCTTGGTGGAGATCGGGCTGGAGACGGGCCGGACCCACCAGATCCGCGCCACGATGGCGGACCTGGGCTGCCCGCTGCTGGGGGACGGCAAATACGGTCGTGGGGACGTAAACCGCCGCTACGGCGAGACGCGGCAGGCCCTGTATGCCTACAAGCTGACCTTTGACCTGCCCACGGACGCGGGGCACCTGAACTATCTGCGCGGGCAGAGCTTTACAGTGGAAAATGTGCCCTTCCGGGACAAATATTTCGGCTGAGTGCCGTGCAGCGGATGGCTTTTGCTGTCCGCTGTATTTTTTTCGGAGAAAAACGGGAAAATCCATTGACTTTCCCGGCGCTTTTATATATAGTGTACTCGCCATCTTTCGACAGAAACGAGCGCGTGAACAGACGCGCTGCCGCCGCGTCGAAGGGGGGCTATTTTACTGATGAATGGAGGAGGATAAATGTCCAAAGAGTTGATTCGCCTGCGGGATCTCTGCATGGCGTTTGACGACGAGCTGGTTCTCGATCACATCAATCTTTACATCAACGATTCCGAATTCCTCACGTTGCTTGGCCCCAGTGGGTGCGGCAAGACCACCACACTGCGGATCATCGGCGGTTTCACCACGCCCACCAGCGGCGATGTGACCTTCGACGGCGAGAGGATCAACGATGTCCCGCCCCATAAGCGGCAGATCAACACGGTGTTCCAGAAATATGCGCTGTTTCCGCATCTGGACGTGTTTGAAAACATAGCCTTCGGCCTGCGTATCGCAAAAGTGCCGGAGGACGAGATACGGCAGCGTGTCGGTGAAATGCTGGAGGTCGTCAGCCTGAAGGGCTTTGACCGCCGGCGTGTCGACCAACTCTCCGGTGGTCAGCAGCAGCGTGTGGCGATTGCCCGTGCCCTGGTGAACCGGCCGAAGGTGCTGCTGCTGGACGAGCCGCTGGGCGCGCTGGATCTGCGTCTGCGTAAGGATATGCAGAACGAACTGAAACGTATCCAGCAGCAGATGGGCATCACGTTTATATATGTCACCCACGATCAGGAGGAAGCCCTGACCATGTCCGACACCGTGGTGGTCATGGACAAGGGCCGCATCCAGCAGATCGGCACACCGGAGGATATCTACAACGAGCCGAAGAATGCCTTTGTGGCGGACTTCATCGGCGAGAGCAATATCCTCAACGGCACGATGGTCCGCGACAGGGTCGTGAAAATGTATGGCAAGGAATTCCCCTGCGTGGACGGCGGCTTCGCCGAAAATGAACCGGTGGACGTGGTCATTCGCCCGGAGGATATCGACATCGTGCCGGTGGAGCAGGGCCAGTTGGTAGGCACTGTCACCAACGTGACGTTCAAGGGGATGCAATATGACATCATCGTGGATTTCCGCGGCTTCAAGTGGTTGATTCAAACCACCGATCACTCTCCGGTGGGTGCCCGTATCGGCGTGAAGATCGATCCCGAGGGTTTCCACATTATGAAGAAGAGCGAGTATTCCGGTATGTTCGGCGACTATTCCTCTTACTCCGAGGAATACGAGGAACTGGCGGACGCCGGTGCTGAGCCGGAAGAGGAGGAGAGCGAGGATGAAGAGTAAGCTCTCCCGTTTTGCCGTGCCCTATGTGGTGTGGATGGCTATTTTTGTAGTAGCCCCCATTGTCATTATGGTGGTGTATGCCTTTGCCGGCAGCGAGGGCGGCTTCACGCTGGACAACTTTGTCCAGATGGGCGGTTACGCTGCTGTGTTCGGCCGTTCCTTCAAGCTGGCGCTGATTGCCACGGCTATCTGCCTGCTGTTGGGCTATCCTGTGGCGTACCTTCTTAGCCGGGAGGGTGAGCGCTTCCGCCGCACGGCCATGGTACTGATCATGCTGCCCATGTGGATGAACTTCCTGCTGCGGACCTACTCCTGGATGACCATCCTGGAGAACAACGGCCTGCTGAACCAGCTGTTCCAGAAGCTGGGTATCATTGCCCTGTACAACCATCTGACAGGCAGCAGCCTGGAGTATTTTACCATGATCGACACCCAGGGCGCTGTGGTGCTGGGTATGGTCTATAACTACCTACCCTTTATGATCCTGCCTATCTACTCTGTGATTTGCAAACTGGATTACTCCCTTCTGGAGGCAGCCCGCGACCTGGGGGCCAACACCGTCACGGTGTTCCGCAAGGTCATCCTGCCCCTGAGCCTGCCGGGCGTGCTGTCCGGCATCACCATGGTGTTCGTGCCCTCTGTGTCTACGTTCGCCATCAGCCGTATGCTGGGCGGCGGCACGGAGCTGTTGCTGGGCGACCTGATCGAACGGCAGTTCCTGGGCGGGGCGTATAACCCGCAGCTGGGCGCGGCTATTTCCCTGGTGATGATGCTGATCGTCGTTGTCTGTATGCTGGTGATGAACCGCTTTGGCGAGGGCGAGGAACAGGCGGTGATGCTATGAGACAGAGAAAGGGCAACTCCGTCGGCGATCGCCTGCTGATGATCCTGGTGGGCCTGTTCCTGTACGCACCCATCATCATCCTGATCGTCTTTTCCTTCAACGCCGGCAACAGCTCCAGCGTGTGGAAGGGCTTTTCCCTCCACTGGTACGCCGAGCTGCTGAACGACCGGCTCATTATGCACAGCGTGTACACCACGCTGCTGGTATCTTTGCTGGCTACCGTCATCGCCACCGTGGCGGGCACCTTTGCCGCTATCGGCTTTTACGGTATGCGACGCCGGGCGCGCACCGGGCTGATGGCCGTGAACAACATTCCCATGATGAACGCGGACATCGTCACCGGCGTCAGCCTGTGCCTGCTGTTCGTGGTGTTCTTCAACGGATGGCACAGCTTCGCCGTGTGGGTCAACGGCTGGCAGTCACTGGTGGTGCTGCCTGAGCGACTGACCCTGGGCTTTGGCACACTGTTGATTGCCCACATCTGCTTCAACATCCCCTACGTCATTTTGTCCGTGGGGCCCAAGTTACGGCAGATGGACCGCAATTTGGTCGATGCGGCCCAGGACCTGGGCTGCACGTGGATGCAGGCCTTCTGGAAGGTCATCATTCCGGAGATCAAGCCCGGTATCGTCTCCGGTGCGCTGACGGCTTTCACTATGTCCATCGACGATTTCATCATCAGCTACTTCACGGCGGGTACGTCCTCCTCCACGTTGGCCATGACCATCTACGGCATGACCAAAAAGCGCGTCAGCCCGGAGATCAACGCCGTGTCCACGCTGCTGTTCGTCACGGTCATCATCCTGCTGGCCATCATCAACCTGCGGGAGAACCATGCCGAGCATCACCGCAATGTCCATCACGAGAGCGCTACGTTCGCTCCTGCGCCGAAGAAATATTCCGGATTGGGCAAGAAGATCGCCGCAGGCGCTATGGCCTGTGTGCTGTTGGCGGTACTGATCGTCACCGGTGCCGCGGCCCGCAGCGAGCGCGTGGTCAATGTGTGCTCCTGGGGCGAGTATATCGACGAGTCCCTGATCACCGAATTCGAGGAGAAGACCGGCATCCGTGTGAACTACCAGACCGCCGAGAGCAACGAGGCGCTGTACTCCCTTATCAAGATGGGCGGCGCGGACTTCGATGTGATCGTACCCTCCGACTATATGATCGCCCGGCTGATCCAGGAGGATATGCTGGCGGAGCTGGACTACGCCGCCATCCCCAATTTTCAGCTGATGGACCCCCAGTTTACCCATCTGAGCTTCGACCCGGAGAATAAGTACACCGTACCCTACACCTGGGGCAGCGTGGGCATCATCTACAACACGACTATGGTGGACGAGCCCATCACCAGCTGGGGCGCTATGTTCGACGAGAAGTACGCAGGGCAGGTGCTGATGATCAACAACTCCCGCGACGCGCTGATGGCCGCCCTTTGCTATCTGGGCTACGACATCAACACCACAGACGAGGCACAGCTGACAGAGGCCTTCCAGCTGGTGAAGAATGCCAAAGACAAGGGTGTGTATCAGGCCTTCGTCATGGACGAGGTCTTCGGCAAGATGGAGGGCGGCAACGCGGCCATCACCATGTACTACGCCGGCGACTATCTGACCATGCTGGAGAATAACGAGGACCTGGCCTTCGTCATTCCCGAGGAGGGCAGCAACTGGTTCGTGGATGCCATGTGTGTGCTCAAGTCCAGCCAGCACAAGGCCGAGGCCTATGAGTGGATCAACTTTATCGCCGCTACCGACAGTAACCTGGCCAATATGGACTACATCTGGTATGCTTCTCCCAATGCCGAAGCGCTGGCGGAGTATCCCGCGTACTACGAGGAGCAGTATGGCGAGCCGCTGGACGAGGAGATCTACAACATCATGGCCATTCCCGATGAGGAGCGCGAGCGCTGTGAGATCTATGTCAACCTGCCACAGGAGACGCTGAAGTTCTATGATAAGCTGTGGACGCAATTAGGCGTATAGCATGAACTGCGTGCAGGCAAGAAATGCTTTCAAGTTTGGAGGAAAGACTATGATTGAAGTCGGTATGACCTATACCGCTGAAAAGACCGTTACCCCGGATATGACCGCCAAGGCCGTGGGCTCCGGCGGGCTGGAGGTGTTCGGCACCCCATTTATGATGGGCCTGATGGAGTATGCCGCCATGCAGTGCGTGCAGCCGGAGCTGCCGGAGGGCAAGGGCACCGTGGGCGTGGAGATCAGTTCCAGTCACCTGGCGCCCACGCCGGTGGGCATGAAGGTGTCCGCCACCGCAGAGGTGACCGGCGTATCCGCCAACGGTAAGATGATCACCTTCAAGGTCACGGCCCACGACGCCGATGGCCTGATTGGTGAGGGGACCCACACCCGGGCCATTATCGACAACGCCCGCTTCCTGCAAAAGTGCAGCGACAAGCTGGCACGCGTATAAACCACAAAAGGCCGCCCGTAGGGGCGGCTTTTTCCTTGTCATAGGCGGCGGTATTTGATATAATAAACCAACACGATCATCGGGGGGGGGAGGAGAGAGGATATGCGTGTGCTGGCCACCATCGGGTTTTCCTTCTCTGCCGGTGTCTTCCTGGCGGCATTGCTGCCCTGGAACGGCTGGCAGCTGTATGCCGCTGGGGGCGTTTTGCTGCTGGCGCTTGCGTGGCTGTTTGCTGCACGCAAGCAAAAATATTTTCGCCGGGGGCTGCTGATCCTGCTGCCGCTGGCGGTATCGCTGGCCTATTTTGCCGGGTATGACCACCTGGTGCGCCAGCCGATAGAGGACCGCTGTGGTGCGGCGTCGGACTTTGCCGCCACCGTTTGTGATTGGCCGCAGGCCACGGAGCGCGGCGCCAGGGTCACGGTGGAGCTGGAGGGCTATCATCGGGCCAGGGCCGTGCTGTATGGTGAAGCGGAGCTGCTGGCGGCCCGACCGGGCGACACGGTCACGGGCACGGCCCAGTGGCAGTCCGCCGTCCATTTCGACAGCGATGATGTGACCCATTTTAACGCCCGGGGCGTGTATGCGCTGCTGTATGGCCGTGAGGATGTGCGTCTGTCGGCGGGTGATGGGGATGCCCTGCGCTGGCTGCCCCAGCGGGCGGGCAAAGCTTTCCGCGAGAAGGTGGCCGCCATCTGGGATGACCCGCGTGTCAGCGGATTCCTGACAGCGGAGCTTACCGGTGATAAGTCCGCTATGGACGATGGAGACTATCTGGCCATGCAGGAGACGGGCCTGGCGCATCTGTTTGCGGTGTCCGGCCTGCACTGCGCTTTTCTGGTGACGCTGCTGGCGTTGCTGATCTCCCGGCGGCAGAGACTGCTGTGCGCCGTGACCATTCCGCTGCTGCTGTTTTACATGGTGATGGTGGGCATGAGCCCATCGGTGGTCCGCGCCTGCATCATGCAGATATTCCTGCTGATCGCGCCGCTGTTCCGGCGGGGCAGTGACCCTCTGACCAGCCTGGCAGCCGCGCTGCTGGTGATCCTGCTGTGCAATCCCTTTGCCGCCGCCAGCGTCAGCTTGCAGCTGAGCTTTTCCGCTACGCTGGGTATGGTGCTGCTGTCGCCCCGGCTGTACAAGCTGCTGACCGGGTGGTATAAGGGGAAATGTCGGCCGCTGCGGACCGCACTGTGTTTTGTAGCGGCGAACCTGTCCGCCACCCTCAGCGCCGTGGTGTTCACTGCCCCACTGACAGCCTGGTATTTCCGCATTTTCGTGCTGGTAGCGCCGCTGTCCAGCTTATTGGCGGTGCCTGCGGCGGGATGGAGCTTCATGGCTGCCTTTGTGACGGTGCTGCTGGGCTTTGTGTGGCTGCCGCTGGCCAGCCTGCTGGGTTGGATCTCCTGGGCGCTGGTGCGGTACATCCTGTGGATCGCCAACGGCATGATGTCCTGGCGCTATCACGCGGTGTATTTCACCAATCCCTATCTCATCTACTGGCTGCTGTTTTTGTACGCGGCCTTTATCGGCTGTGCTGTCACGCCGGACGGCAAGCGGAAATACCTGCTGGCCTCGGCATTGTCGGTGCTGACGCTGACGGCGGCCATCTGGGTCAACCGTCAGGACTATCAGTACGGCGTACTGACCGCCCTGACGCTGGATGTGGGACAGGGCGAGAGCGTCATTCTGATCTCCGGCGGTGAGACGGCACTGGTGGACTGCGGCAGCAGCAACAGCTATAAAGACCCTGGCGGTCTGGCTGCTGACACGCTGCACAGCATGGGCGTCCGGGAACTGAGCGCTGTGGTGGTGACCCACTACCACGCCGATCACACCAACGGTTTGTACGAGGTGCTGCGCCGTATCCCGGTGCAGACGATCTACCTGCCGGACATCGAGGATGAGTATGGCGTTCGGGAGCGCCTGGTGTCGCTGGCGGAGGAGAAGGGCGCGCAGGTGACCTATGTGACGAAGGAGACGGCCGATACGCTGGGCGATACCGTTTTGACCATCTATCCGCCGGTGCAGTCCGGCGGCGATCTGAACGAGCTGGGCCTGACAGCGCTGGCCAGTGCCGGAGACTTTGATCTGCTCATTACCGGCGATATGTCCGGCAGCACCGAGAAAAAGCTGGTGGAAACCTATGCCTTGCCGGATATAGAGGTGCTGGCGGTCAGCCACCACGGCTCCCGATATAGCTCAAATATACGCTTTTTGAAGGCGGTGACGCCGGAGGCGGCAGTCATCAGTGTGGGCGATAACAACTATGGCCACCCGTCGGAGGAGACGCTCCAGCGGCTGCTGGCAGTTGGGGCGGATATCTGGCGCACAGACCAGCAGGGAACCATCCGCATCACCGTGAACGGAGGATAGCATGGCAAAGGAGAAAAAAGAAAAGACCCCCGGTTATGAGGAATTCCACGACGCGCTGCAAAGCGGCGCCGTGGGGAATGTCTATATATTCCACGGCGAGGAGACGTACCTGATGCAGCAGGCGGTGGCGGAACTGCAAGCACGGCTTGTGCCGGCGGGCTTTGAGGAGTTCAACTATCACAGGCTCACGGGCAAAGGACTGACCGTGCAGGAGGTCGTCGAGGCGGCGGAGGCCATGCCTATGATGGCGGAGCGCACCCTGGTCACGGTGGAGGATATGGACTTGTTCAAGTTGGACGAGGCCCAGCGGGGAGCGCTGGTGGCGTTGCTGGGGGACTTCCCGGTGTACTGCACGCTGGTGTTTTTGTACCGGCAGATACCCTATAAGACCGACGCCAAGCTGAAGAAGCTCACCGCCGCCCTGGCGGAGCGCGCCCAGGTGATCGAGTTTGCCCAGCAGGGACAGCAGAAGCTGCAAAAGTGGGTGCGCCGCCGTTTTGTCGCTGCCGGGAAGGATATCGATGCAGGCACGGTAGACCATCTGCTGTTCACCTGCGGCAGCCTGATGACCGGTCTGGTGCCGGAAATCGCCAAAATCGCCGCCTATGCCAGGGGAGCGAAAATCACAGCGGCGGATATCGACGCTGTGGCGGACCCTGTGCTGGACGCGCGGGTGTTCGACATGACGGACGCAGTGGCGGCTCGTGACTATGACAAGGCGGCGGAATGCCTTGCAGAGCTGCTGCGGATGCAGGAGGAGCCTATCCGCATTCTGGCGGCATTGGGAAAGACGCTGCGGCAGCTGTACACAGCCCGGCTGGCGATCGACGGCGGCAAGGACGTGCTGTGGCTGAAGGATTTGTGGCGTATGAAGTCCGATTACCCAGCTAAAAAACTGATGCAGTCGGCTCGGGGTGTGCGGCGCAGCTGGTGCCGTGAGGCGGTGAAGCGCTGTCAGACACTGGACCACCGTATGAAGAGTGAGCGAAACATGGACAGTGAGGGAGAACTGAAGCTGTTCCTCATGGAATTGGCAGGTGTGAAGTGAAGCCGCGGGTCAGGGAAGTCATCGTAGTAGAGGGGCGGTACGACAGAAATACGCTCCTACAGGCAGTGGATGCCGCTGTAGTGGAGGTGGGCGGCTTCGCCCTGTTCAACGACAGGGAAAAGGCGGCGTATCTCCGCCGTCTGGCGGAGGCGCGGGGCGTGATCCTGCTGACCGACCCGGACGGCGCGGGCTTCGTGCTCCGCAGCCACCTGAAGGGGCTGCTGCCCCCGGACAGAGTAAAGCAGGCGTATGTCCCCGACGTGTACGGCAAGGAGAAGCGCAAGAGAAAGCCGGGGAAGGAGGGCAAGCTGGGCGTGGAAGGTATGACGCCGCAGGTGCTGACGGACGCTCTTCGCCGCGCCGGTGCCACCTTCGAGGGGGAGGACGCACCCCGCCGCTCCGCCGGTATTACGAAGGCGGATCTTCTGGACAAGGGACTGATCGGCCCCGGCTCCGCCGAAAGGCGGGCAACGCTGCAAAGGGAGCTGGGTCTGCCCGCACGGCTGACCGCCAACGGGCTTCTGGAGGCGTTGGATCTCCTGCTGACCCGGGAGGAATTTGACGCCCTGTGAGTTTTTTGCAGGAGGGAGGGCAAACCTCTTGCAATTCCCCTCATGGGCGGTTATAATTAAAAATTGCTTTTGCACAATATTACGACATACAAGGAGTGTGAGAAAGATCATGGCCGAGGAAATCAAGACCCCCGAAACGGAGGAGTCCGGCAAAAACTTCATTATCAATTTCATCGACGAGGACATCGCAGAGGGTGGTCAGTTCCAGGGAATGACCGTCCACACCCGTTTCCCGCCGGAGCCTAACGGCTATCTGCATATTGGACACTGCAAGGCGCTGACCATCGACTTCGGCACCGCCGAGCGGTATAACGGCCTGTGCAACCTGCGTATGGATGACACGAACCCCACCAAGGAGGACGAGGAATTCGTGGAGGCCATCAAGCAGGACATCCACTGGCTGGGCTTTGACTGGGGCGACCGCTTCTTTTACGGCAGCGACTACTTTGAGGAGGACTACCGCCAGGCGGTGCTGCTGATCAAAAAGGGGCTGGCCTATGTGTGCCAGCTGACGCCGGAGGAATTCAAAGCCAACCGCGGCGACATCGGCATCCCCGCCGTGTCCCCCTACCGGGATCGCCCGGTGGAGGAGAGCCTCGACCTGTTCGCCCGCATGCGCGCCGGGGAGTTCCCCAACGGCGCCATGACGCTGCGGGCCAAGATCGACCTGGCCAGCGGTAACTTCAATATGCGTGACCCGGTCATCTACCGTATCAACCACATGAGCCACCACCGGCAGGGAAACAAGTGGTGCATCTATCCCATGTATGACTTCGCGCACCCCATTCAGGACGCGCTGGAGGGCATCACCCACAGCCTGTGCTCGCTGGAGTTTGAGGCGCACCGGCCCCTGTACAACTGGGTCATCGAGCACTGTGAGCTGCCCGCCCATCCCCGGCAGATCGAGTTTGCCCGGCTGGGCATCGACCACACGGTCATGTCCAAGCGGAAGCTCCGCAAGCTGGTGGAGGAGAACTATGTCTCCGGCTGGGACGATCCCCGGATGCCCACGCTGTGTGGCCTGCGCCGCCGGGGATACACCGCCGCCGCTATCCGCAGCTTCTGCGAGCGCATCGGCGTGGCCAAGTCCCCCAACACCATCGAGTACGGCTTCCTGGAGCACTGCCTGCGGGAGGACCTGAACGCCCACGCGGAGCGCACCATGGCGGTGCTGCACCCGGTGAAGCTGACGGTGACCAACTATCCCGAGGGTAAGAGCGAGGTATTCACGGTGGAGAACAACCCCACCGACCCGGCGCAGGGCACCCACGAGATCACCTTCTCGCGCCATCTGTGGATCGAGGCGGAGGACTTTATGGAGGTCCCGGTGCCCAAGTACAAGCGACTGACCCCCAACGGTCCGGAGTGCCGCCTGAAGGGTGCGTATCTGGTGCAGTGTACCGGCTGTGTGAAGGACGCGGACGGCAACGTCACCGAGGTGCTGTGCACCTATGATCCGGAGTCCAGCGGCGGTGATCCCGCCGACGGCCGCAAGGTCAAGGGTGCCACGCTCCACTGGGTGGACGCGGAGAACTGCATGGACGCGGAGGTCCGGCTGTACGACAATCTGTTTTCCGACGAGCAGCCCGACGGCCCGGACAAGGACTTCCTGGACTGCCTGAACCCGGAGAGCCTTACGGTGCTCACCGGCTGCAAGGTGGAGCCGGAGATGCGGAAGGTGGCGGAGGCGTTCGACAAGCAGGCCGACCGCACCGGCGTCAACGCGCCCACGTTCCAGTTCATGCGTGTGGGCTATTTCTGCCTGGACAACCGTGACAGCTCCGCGGCGCATATGGTGTTCAACCGCAGTGTGTCTCTGAAGGACAGCTTTAAGAAGTGAGAAAAAGCACCCCTCCGGGGGTGCTTTTTTTCATGGAAGCGAGACGAAAAAAGCAGCACCGGGAGGCGCTGCTTTTTCATGTGTGATTTAAGCGCCGGACCTCGAAGTCTGTCTCGGCCAGGGTGCTGTCGGCGGTGCCCACCTGAAGGGCTACGGTAAAGATGCCCGAAGCGCTGTCGTAGCGCAGACTGACATCGCGGACCCGAAGACCCCGGGGATAGGCGGCGCTGCTGAGCAGTCTGGTGCTGCCCAGGGTGAGCTGGCCGTCGGCATCCACCTGAAAGGCGGCGCCCTCGCCCTCTACGCTGCCCAGGTCCTGAATGAAGATGTGGTCCAGGCTGCCGTCCGCGCCGGGGGTCACGGTGCCGCAGAAGCGCAGCTTGTCGCTGATAACGCTGGTAAGGGTGGAGCACAGCTCCTGGGCCTCGGACAGCTGCATGGAGCTGTTGTAGGTGCGGCCGGCGAAGCGGACGCCCACGGTCAGCAGGGCGCTGACGAGCAGGACGATGAGAACGGCGCACAGCAGCTCCGTCAGGGTGAAGCCGCGGCGGTCACGAAGCTTGTTCATGGCGTGACCTCCTCGTAATAGAGGCAGCCGTTGTTCTCATAGACCTGCACGGTGGTGCGGCCGCTGCGGGTGCCGCCGCCGGAGGCGGTCAGGGCGGCGGTGTCGTTCGACACCGCGCTGCTGTAGTGGAAGGAGATGTCGGCGGAACGGACCTTAGCGTTGATCTTGGCGGCGGAGACGGCGGCGGTGGTCAGAAACACGAAGGTCAGTACGATGATCAGGATGGAGACCAGCGTCTCTACCAGCGTTTCGCCGCGGGTGCTGTTCAGCTTTTTGATACGACCGCCTCCTTTTCGATGGTGGCATTATCTGACGGCCAGGAGATCGTTGTTGTGGTCGTGGTGACATCGCGGACCCAGAGACCGCCGCCGCTGACGGTGCTGACAGTGGGATCGGCCTTGTTTTCGCGGAGCGTCAGCACCAGGCGGCAGTCACTGTCGCCGCCGTCGGCCAGGTGCAGGACGATGGTGATGTCGTAATTGGGCGCCATGGTAAAGACGGCGGAGACATCGTCCAGCCCGTCCACGGAGAGGGTGATGGTGTCGGTAAAGCTTTTGCCGCTGTCCCTGTCCACGGCGGCCTTGCCGGCCTTGAGCCATGCGGCCGTAAACCCGGTGGGTGAGGTCGTTTCGCGGCTCGTTTCGGTGGAGGTGTCATTGGTATAGGTGGTTTTCACCGTCTCCTGGACAAAGGAGGCGTTCAGGATATCATCACGCAGCAGACGGGCCGCGGAGCTGACCGTCAGATACGCCTGCCGGGCAGCCCGGTCATTCTCCAGACGGCGGGCCGAGGAGGTGGCGGCGGTGAGGATCACCGCGCTGACCATACTGGCCGCCAGCAGCAGAAGGAGGGCCATCATCAGCGTGGCGCCCTGTTGGTTTTTCAGTTTGTGCACGGGAGGGCCTCCTTTCTGTGGTGGGTCATGGAAGGGTGTCCGGTGACGGCTCGGGCGTGGGATCGGTGCCGGAGCTGCTGCTGTCCGGGGCGGATGGATCGTCGGAGGGCGTGTCCTCCGGGTCCTTGCTGCCGGAAGCGGGGGTATCGGCGTCCGGGACGGTGGGGGCGCCGCCGCTGTCCGTCGTTTTGCGCACGGCGGTGAAGGCCGTGTCGGCATACAGCGGCTGGGTGATGTCCGGGGTCCAGCTGTCGATGGTGTCCGGGGAGATGCCGTTGTCCGTCAGAAGCCGGGCCACGTCCTCCGCCGTAGGCGCTGTGCCGTAGGGGACAGACAGGGTGAACGCCTGCTCATCCACCCGGAGGGTGGCGGTCACCCGGGTGTCCTCCTCCGTCAGGGTGTAGGGAATGGACAGGGTGAAGGCGTGGTTTTCGGCGTCCGTCAATGTGACGGTGAGGGTGATCTGGCCTTGGCTGCGCCCCTTGACCGTCAGGGGACGGTAGGTGAAGGCGCTGGTGGTGTCCTTTGCCGGTGTGCCCACGGTGACGCGGAAGTCGTCGTTCTCGGCGCGGAACACGTCGGGATGGAGGACGGAGGTGTCCTCGTCGTTGGAGACGGGCATGGGCCGGAGGACGTACTCCGTGGCGTCGGCGCCGCCTTTGACGGTGACGCCGGAGACGGAGAGACCGTCAAAGGTGGCGGCGCTGCCCCGGCTGTACAGGTACAGCTTGGCACCGGCGTAGGCGGGGCGGTCGGTGTACGGCGCGCCGGAGGGCACGTCGTCCGTGAAGGCCGTGCCGTCCTTATTCATGACGCCCTGCTGATAGACAGGGGGTTCGTCGGAGGTGTTGGCGATGCCCAGCACGCCCTGCATACGGACGGGAAGCACAAGGGGCAGCTTGCTGGTGAAGCTCTCGCCGCCGGCGGTGTAGGTGGCGGTGACCATGGTGCGGTCCTCGCCCTCACCGGTGGCGGTGAGGGTGACAGAGGCCGTACGGTCGGCCTTGGTAACGGGAACAGAGGCCGTGAGGACACTGTTGCCGTACTGGGGCGTGACTGTCCAGTTGACATCCAGTGCGCTGCCGTGGCTGTCGCGGGCGGTGAGCGTTAAATTACAGGTGGCACCGACAAAGAAGTCATCGCCGGGCAGGCCGTCCACGGAGATGTCCAGCGTGGAGGTGACGCTCACCAGCAGTCGGGCGGTATAGCCGCCCAGCGTGGCGAAGACCTCGGTAGAGCCGACCGACAGGCCGGTGAGGGTCACGGAGTAGCTGTGCCTGACGTCTGCCGGGGGCGTCTGTGCCTGCGGTACGGAGACATTCACGATGCCCTCGCGGGAGCAGGTGATGACGGGGACGGCGTCAGCGTCGGTGTCCTGGGTGAAGTGCAGCGACAGTGTGACGCTGGGGGTGGTGATACGGTCCAGCGAAAGGACGCCGCTGCTCCAGTACAGGCCGCGGGTGGGCCATTCGCCGTAGTGCAGGCAGGCGGTGCCCTGGGTCAATACGGTGGGGAAGGGGTAGTCCTGTCCGCGGAGGGCTGCCGCGCTGCCGGGGAAGCTGTATTTGCCGTGGGCCGACTGGCCGTTTTCCTCCGTGGTGACCCAGTGGAAGCTGCCGTCGTCGCTGCCGCCGTTCAGCAGCGCGGTGAAGCTCTTTCCGTCGATGTCCGCACGGCCGGACATCTGCTCGTAGCTCAGGGCTGTCAGGCCGTTGATGGTGTAGGGGCTGCTGCCGGTGTTCCAGGTGTACTTGGACAGATAGCTCAGATCGCCACGGAGCATATCCATCCGCGCGGCATCGGTGTTCAGCAGGGTGGCCAGGGAGTAGTAGGTGTAGATGTATTGCCCCTGGGATGGGGACCAGGTACTGTTGGACTTGCTGTAGAAGGTGGGGAGGTTGCCGAAGGAGATCGCGGCGCTGCTGTCCAGGTAGTAGCAGTTGTTGATGGTCAGCCGGGCAGTGCCGCCGCTCACACCGGCGCGGTCGGCGATGCTGCCGATGAGGGAGATGCCGGTGATGGTGCCCTCCATGGCAGGGAAGGTCACGTAGGTGTAGCAGTTGTTGTAGGTGGGCTGGCCGTCCTTGCTGCCGGAGAAGTTGGAGAAGGTGGCGGAGAAGCCGCTGCCGCCGATGCCGCCGATGTACACGTAGGTGTCCGGGCCGGCCTCTGCGCCGCCCTGGGTCATTTTGACGGCCTTAGGCGTCGACTCATAGCGATCCACGAAGGCGGTGTTGGTGCTGTTGCCGGTAAGGATGCGCTCGTTCAGCAGATCGTTGGCGACGGTGATGCTGCCGCCGGTGTAGCAGTCCGACACATCATAGCGGACGCCGCCCACCAGGCCGCCCACGCGGACATAGTTGCCCCACTGGGCCTTGTTCATGGCGCCGGTGTTTGTTTCACTGGCGTAGCGGTGGGTACAGTTGATATTCAGCTTGACCACGGCGGAGCACCTGTTCAGATTGGCGCTGGATACGCCCACCAGCCCGCCGATGGCGGCTTCGCCCAAGAACTGCCGGTTTTTGCTGTTGTCGGTCACGGTGTAGCCGGCGATAGCGCAGTTGCTGATGGTGCTGACCTTCGTCTTGTCCTTCAGGTTTTCATCATAGTCGTAGGCAATGCCTACCAGACCGCCCAGGGCGTAGGAGGTGGCGTAATTCTCCGGCCCGGTGGCACCGGAGGCGGGGGTGGCGTCGGTCTTGCGCTGGATAACGGCGTCGTTGTCGCTGTAGAGCACGATGTTTTTGATCTCTGCGCCGGCGGTGGTACCGAACAGACCCACGTTGTAGCAATGGGAGGTGATGTTCACATTCTTGATGTAGTAGTTGCCGCCGTCGTAGATACCGCCGAACCAGTTGTACAGCGTCAGATCATAGGTTTCATTGCCCCTGTTGTTCAACTGACCGTTGTTCACCGCACCGGCAATGGGGTGGAAGTCATAGTTTGCGGCCGTGCCGTCGGTGGCGGTGCCGTGTCCTGCGCCGTTGAGGTCGTGGGTCTGCTGCCAGGTGAGGATAGGACGGGGGCCGCCGGTGCTGTCGCCGGCCAGCGCCATCGCCTTTGTCTGCAGCGCATTGTCGCGGCGGTTGGTGTATTGCAGATAGGGATAATACTTGTAGTCACTATTACTGCCTGTGACATCGCGCGTCGTGCTGCCCTGACCGTTGATGTAGCTCCAGTTGATGTATTGCAGCTGCGCTATGGAGCGTACCTGGTAGGGCTTGGAGGCCGTTCCCGGCGCATTGTTGGAGGACAGGGCGAAGGAATCGGCAAAGAAGGGGCTGACGGTGTAGGTCAGCGCGGCGTCCTCGTGGGTCAGCGTCCAGGCATCGTTGGCCTGGGTGCCGCTGGTCAGGTGCAGACCGTTATCGGAGGTCTTGTAGGTGACGAAATTGAATTCCGGCATCTGCCGGTGCAGGTCATCGGCCGCCCAGGTATAGCGAGTGCCGGTCACGGTGATGCCGGTGGAGAGCTCAGGCTCGGTGGTGCTGCCGGCGGACCAATAGTAACCGTAGCCGTAAGCAGTGACGGTGCCGCCGTCGTCATGGGAGACACAGAGACTGCTGTTGGTCTTGTATTCGCCGTCCTCGACACCGATCGAGGAGAAATAGTAGCCGCTGCCGGTGGGCTTGGACTCATATTCCCAGTACAGCAGGCCCAGAACGCCCATATCGGCAGGGGTCACCCAGTCGCCGTAATGGACGCGGCTGCCGTCGTGGCCGACGACGATGCCGGGATAGGGGTAGGCCTTGCCGGCGGAGTCCAGGGTCTTATCGTGCTGGAAGGTATTGGCGGCGGAGACGACGCCAAAGCCGCCCAGCCGGGTGGCCATGCCGCGCAGGGCCGGCTCGTTCACCGGAGCTGCGCCGGATCTGTCCGTGTACTGGTATAGGTGAACGCTGTCTACAAAGCGGTATGTGCCGCCGTTGAGGTAGCAGCAGCCGGATACGCCGCCGGCAGTGGGGGCAAAGCCGTGAATATCCGCACTGGGTGAAGTCATGGCTGTGGCGCAGTAGCTGGCGCGGAGAGAGCCGGTGTTGCTGCCGGCAAAGCCGCCCAGCGTCACGCCGCCGCCGTTGATCGTGCCGATCTCAATGTCGGCCATGGCGTAGCACTGCTGGACAACGCCACTGTTGCCGCCAGCGAAGCCGCCGGTGCAGAGCGTGGCGAACAGGCTATTGGCGAAAAGGCGCGGTGCGCTGACGCCGGAGGCGCGGACCGTACCGCTGTTGCGTCCCACCAGGCCGCCCAGATACAGGATACTGCCGTGACGGGCGTCGCCGTTCACGGAGAAGCCCGCGGCGGCGCAGTTGTAGACCGTGCCCTCGTTGCAGCCGGTCAGGGCGCCGATGCAGGCGGTTTGCAGAGAGAGCTGACCTTCCAGAGAAACGGTACGATCCTTATTGGCGGTGAGCAGTATGATATTGCGCAGGGTGCCCCGGTTCAGACCGAACATACCGGCATAGCTGGTGCCGTCGGTGTTGACGGCGCTGGTAAAGGAGGGCGCTGCGATGGTATAGCCGCCGCCGTCGTAGGTGTGGATGAAAGGCTTGCCGTCAGCGGCGCCGATAGGCGGCTGCGTGTGCACCGTGAGACGGGCGTAGCTGTTGTAGTCGATGGGGCGCTCCTGCCGGAAGACGGCTGTCTTGTCCAGCAGGGTACGGTAGGTGTCGTAATACAGGCTCAGGTCATGCAGATGACGGGCTGTGCGGATGCCAACCTCCGCCGGGGCGCTGGGCAGGGCGGCGCTCTGGATCACGCGGCAGGCGAAGTGGGGATTGAAGAAGTAGGAGATGTCATCCACCGTCACCTGACGGTAGAAGGCGGGGGACACCTCACTGGTATAGACCAACTCGTCGGGCAGGCGTACCAGCCAGTATTCGCTGTCGAGTTTGATGGAATTCCACAGGGTGGCGGTGCGTGCCGTATCGCCCAGGGTATAGGCAACGGTGATGGCGTCCGTGGGCTGGGCGCGGTAGACCATGCCGTAGCCGTCATCCACGACGGTGCCGCCGGAACGGAGGGTGGAGCGGTTGGCACCCAGGAAGCCGTAGGTGCCGTCGCTGTATTTTTCATAGTAGGCCAGTGCGCCGGACTCGAAATCCGCCTGCCAGTCGCCGTAGTGGGACAGACCGGTGAGCCGGGGGTAGGAGTAGGTGCTCAGGCCCATGTTGTCCATGAGGTTGTAGGCCACGGTGTCGCTTGTCTCCGCGGTAAAGGCGGTGCCCAGGACCTTTACGCCCTCTGCGCGGTTCTGGCCGCTCCATTCGGCGTAATTGACGAAGCTGGTGCGGGGCAGATCGTTCCGGCTGGGGAACAGGTAATAGACAGCGTCTATGTCAGCCGGGTCCGTGCCGGCAGCGGGGGGCTTGACGGTGGAGTAGGTCAGCTTCATGTCGGTGCCCAGGCGGACGCAGGCACTGTAACAGGCCTTGAGGCTGTCGCCGCCGGAGAGCTCACCGCCGGAGAGACCGGCGGTGGTGCCGGCGCTCTGGAAGCCGGCGGCGTAGCAGTTGGACAGGGCGATATTGGCGGTGCCGTTGCAGGCGCCTATCAGGCCGCCGGCGACGCCGTTATTGGCGGCGGCGTACAGGTAGCAGTCCGCGTAGGAATGGTCCACAGTCAGAGCAGCACTGTCCGTATTGCCCACCAGGCCGCCGGCATAGCGGACGCCCTGAATCACGGTAGCCGCGAAGCTGCGGCGGATGGTCAGCGTGCCGTCGCAGTATCCTGCCAGACCGCCCGCCGTGCTGCCGCGGAGCCAGATGTCCTGTTCGGTCTTGGTGCTGAGTTTGTCGCGGGTGGGACTGAGATACACCTGACAGTCGAGGATCTCGGTCTTGCCGCTGAGACGGCCGGCCAGGCCGCCGGCATTGCCGGAGGCGGTGATGTCGGCGCCGCAAAGGCGCAGGTTTTTCAGCGTGCCGGAGAAGGCGGCAAAAAGACCGCCGTCGCCGGTGGTGTTCACGGTCAGACCGTAAATGACCGGGTGGTATACCTGGCCGTTCACGGTGGCCTTGCTCTCGCAGTAGGTCAGGCGGCTGTTGGTGATGGGCGTGAACGTGCGGGAGCCGTACAGACGGTCCCAGCCGTCGTCGGTGTTTTCGTTGACAAATTGGATATCCTGCTCCTGCACGGCGCGGGTGATGCTGTCGGGCAAGCGGGAGGCCGTGTCCAGATTTTGCAGGTGGCGGGCGTAGGTAACAACGGCGGTGTCGCCGCCGCGAACCTCGGCAAACAGACTGTTGGCGGTCAGCGTGCCGGAGGCGGAGTCCACCAGACGGTTCTCACACGTCACATCCATGGTGATGGTCAGGTCCGCGCCGGGGGTCAGATTTTTGTTTTTGAAGCGGGCCTGCTGGCCGAAGCGCATACCGTCCGTGAGAGAGTCCAGGACCATGGTGGCGGTGTAGGTGAGATAGTCGGTCTTGACCTCGCTGCCGGTCAGCTCGATGCGGGAGGTGCTGTGGACGCCGTCGGAGACGGTCACATAGAAGTGCAGCGGCTCCATAGGCGTGTCGCAGGTGACGCGCAGAAGAAGCTGCTCTTTGTTGATGATCTCCATATGGGGCGTCAGCTTGCCGGTGATCTCGGACTGCACACTGTCGCCGCCGTAATAGCCCACGGTGGCGCCGGCGCTCAGCCGGCCATCACGGAACCGCAGGGGATTGAAGCTGTCAAAGTCGTAGGTCAGGGGTTTTTCACTGTAAAACACGGCGTAGACGCTGCCGCTGGCGGGGTCGAGCTCGATCACCCAATGGTTGTCCCACAGCTGGCGGTCCACCTGGTCCTCCGGGAGGATAGCCTCGGCGGCGGAGCCTTCGCCGGTCTTGGCGGCGGAGGTCACATAGTGCAGGGAGGTTTTTCTCTCGGCGGCGTCCAGCGGCGTGTTGTTCAGGGGCTGCAGATCCTCCGCATAACAGTCGGAAATGCGGCCATTGGCCAGCAGCTCGGACAGCTTGTTCTGGGCCGCGTGGTAGACGATCTCCGCCTTGGCGTCCAGTTCTGTCTGGCGCAGGTCGCGCTGATGGCGGGTGATGGGGATCATGGCCAGGCCCATCAGCACGATCAGGATGGCGACCGCGATGAGGACTTCGGACAGCGTAAAGCCGGAATTATTCTGTTTTGAGAGCTTTTTTTGCATAACACAATCGATACGCTGCCCCGCAAAGGGACGCGGGCGGAAAAATGGTGGGGACGCAGTCAGGGCATCAGCTCGAAAAAGATGAGGTGAAGCACGGTTTTGTACTGTGCTTTGTCGGCATCATACTGTACGTCCACGTTGGAGAGGAAGTTGACATTGGCGCTGGCGCTCAGCGCGTCGATGATCTGGCGGGACTGGGCGTAGGAAGCGGTCTGGTAGGTCAGCGTCACGGGGCGCAGCACGAGATAGCCCTCCTGGGTGGTGCCCTCGGTGCAGTCCACCTCGTATTGCAGGGTGGCGGCCATGAGCTTGTCCAGCTCGGTCATCAGGGCCTGGTCGTTATCGTACTGGGGCAGGGCACGCTCCTGGCCGGAGGCCTTGATGGCGGCAATGGCCTGCTGCATCTGCTCCAGCTGGGCCAGACGGACACGGTCGGTGTCCAGCTCGGCCTGCTCGATGTCGGTGTTGGTGCGGAAGGAGGTTATCTGGCGGTCGATGGGCTCCAGAAACAGCTTGCAGTAGCCCAGGACCAGCACCAGCACCACCAGGACCAGCAGCAGGGTCTTTTCCCGCTTGGTAAGCTCGCGGTTCATTGAGACACCTCCTCCGGCTGGCGCAGTTCGATGCGGACGGTGAAATCCATGATGGTGGCGGCCTTGCCCTCCTCCGTGGAGGCGACACTGAGGGAGACGCTGTCCACGATGGGGGAGAGGCGCAGGCGGGCGAACATGGCGGAGATCTGGTCCAGGGTCATGCCGGACATATCCACGTTCATGGTGTTTTGGGTGATCTGAAGCGCCGTGAGGGAGCCATGGCTGAGCATCTCCTGCTCCAGCAGGTCCAGGGCAGCCTGACGGTCCACGGCGGCGGGGATGTCCTCGCTGCCGGCGGCGGTCATCCAGTCCATGGAGTAGGTGCGGTATTCCAGCAGGACGCGGTCGTAGTCGGACAGGGCCTCCTGGGCGCTCACATACTGGGTGTGGACGCGGTCGTAGGCGGCCTGGGCCTTGTCCAGACGGCGATACTGCTGGAGCACGCCGAAGTTGACCACAACGGTTACCAGCGCCGCAATGGCCAGAATACCGATGAGCAGGGTCCGGCGGTCACGCTGGCGGTCCTCCTGCAGGTTCAGGTTGATGCCGGTCTTCTGGGGGCACTTTATCATTTTCCGCGCGGGCGCGGCAGTGCGCGTATCCACGGTGATGCCGTTCTTTTCCGCGATCATTGCAGACCTCCTCTCAGTCCCTCGTCCACGCCGCCGATGGCGCGGAGATACATCCACGGCTCATCCAGGGTCACATCGTCGCCCAGCAGCTCCTGGGCGGTGTGCAGGTGCAGGTGGGTGGTCTCGGCCAGCGCCTGACGCAGGGGGATGATATTGCAGCCGCCGCTGCACAGGCACAGGTCAGTGAGCTCCTGCTGCCGGTTGTTGTAGTTGAAGAAGTTGACGGCCTTCATCACCTCCACGGCGATGCGGGCGTAAAACGATTGGGCATAGTCGGAGGAGAGCACGTCGTTGTAGTTTTGCAGCACATAGCTGTGGGCCACATGGATATCCACGCCGCAGTGCTCCGCTACCAGCTGCTCCAGACGGTTCAGGCCCAGGTCGATCTCCCGGCGGCTTTCGAAGAAGGCGCCGCGGTAGATGTAGAGATAGGCGGCGGTGTAGCCCAGGTTGACGATGCACATATCCCGCTGGGGCAGGCCGGTGCGGCGGTAGTAGGCCGCCAGCACGCCGGCGTAGGCACACTCACTGGGGGTGAGGACCTGCAGCTTGAAGCCGGCGCGGCGCATCATGGCGCGGTAGCGCTCCGCCGTCTCCTTGAGCATGGCGCAGGCCAGCAGCGTCATCTCGGTGGGATAGCCGTCCTGGTCGCGGAGAATGTCGCGCATGGAGTAGTCAAAGTAGTACTTGCTTTTCTCGTCCGTAAGGAAGTCGCGGAACTCGTAGGGCAGGTTGTAGCGCAGCTGCTGCTCCGTCATGGCGGGCATGGTCAGCTCGCGGGTAAAGACCTCGGTGGAGGGCAGGACCACGGCGGCGTTGGTCAGGGGAATGCCGTTGTCCCGGGCGGCCTGACGGAGGAAGTCCGCCATGGCGTCCATGGACAAGATCCTGCCGTCAGCCACCATGTTGTCCGGCAGGGGGGCCATGGCGGCCTTTTTCAGCGTACTGCCGGCGAAGTAGGCCAGCTTGACGCTACTGCCGCCGATATCAATGCCAACGATCTTCTTCAAAACAGAATACCTCGCTTTCTTGGAGATGGGGGCTCACAGCAGGGAAAGATACCAGTCGATAAGGTTCTGGCCGAACAGGGCGGCGCACCAGGCGGCCAGCGCGATGCCGGGGCCCCAGGGAAGGCCCTGCTGTCCGCGCTTGGCGCGGACAAGGCCCCATAGGATGCCGACGACGCAGGCCAGCAGCAGGCACAGCAGATTTTTCTGCCAGCCCAGAAACAGTCCTGTGAGAAACAGCAGCTTGATATCGCCGCCGCCCATGGCGTCGCGGCGGAGCAGCTTCTCCATCAGCAGCGCCAGCAGCAGGACGCCGCCGCCCACGGCGACGCCGCCGATGAGGCCGTCCAGCGCCCGTTTGCCCGGGTCCGGGACAAAAAACAGGGTGACGATAAAAAGCACAACGCCGACCGCGATAAAGCGGTCGGGGATGATGTACCCCTCCAGGTCCGCGAAGGCGCAGGCCAGCAGCAGGCAGGCCACGGCCCAGGCTTCGAGGGTCCGGAGGGAGATATCATAGCGCAGCAGCAGCGACACGAACACCAGCGCGGCCACCGCTTCACCCACCGCGTGGCGGGGGGAGAGCTTCGCGCCGCAGTAACGGCAGCGGCCATGGCTGAACACATAGCTGAACACCGGCACCAGGTCGCGGGGCGCCAGCACATGGCCGCAGACGTCGCAGTGGGAGCGGCCGCGGAGGACGCTCTCACCATGGACGATGCGCCAGGCGGCGCAGTTGAGAAAGCTGCCCATGCAGGCGCCCAGCAGGGCGGCGATGCAGCAGCTGTATATGGTGATGGCGGGGGCGGCGTACAGCATGGGAAGGCTCCTTTGTGTCGTTGCGGGTGTCCCCGCCCCGGCTATGCCGGGGCGGGGGAGGGAGAAGAGCAGGAATCAGCCATTGAACGTGGCGGAAGCCAGCGTCCAGCTGTAAGTCTTTCCACCATCGCCATTACCGTCAGTCAGCTTCTTGGCGGCATACTGGAAGGTGTCCTTGCCTTCAACCTTGGTGAAGTTGCCCGGGTAATTCAAAGTGGTTTTTTCACCGTTATCGGGGCTGGTCAGGAAAGCGTCGACAGAAGTGGGGATGGCCTTGTTCTCGGTCAGGATACCGACCTGCCACTCGGCGTACAGAGCGCGGATATTGGCGACGTCAGCGGCCTCCTTGGACTTGGTCAGAGCGCCGTTGAATACGGGAATGGCGATAGCCACCAGAACAGCGATGATGGCGACAACGATCAGCATCTCCATCAGGGTGAAGCCTTTTTTGTTGTTGAGTTTTTTCAGCATGGGTAGTTTCTCCTTTTCTGTTTGTAGTTCTATATCGTCCCGCGGCGTTGCGCGCGGAAATGATACCTTGGTTATATGCCGCCGTACAGGGTGAACATGGGCAGGTAGACCGCCAGCAGCAGCAGGACCACCAGCACGGCTAGGGCAATGGTGATGGCCGGCTCCAGCACGGCCAGCAGCCGGGCGGTGGTGACGGACACCTCGTTGTCGTAGTAGCCGCCGATCACGTCCAGCGTCTCCTCCAGCGCGCCGGAGCGCTCGCCTACGCCCACCATCTCAGTGAGCATGGCGGGGAAGCATTCGATGCCGGCCATGCTCTCAGCCATGGGACGGCCGCGCTCCACGTCCTGCCGGACCTGGCGGACCGCCAGGGAGAAGGTGTAGTTGCTCACGACGTTGGCGGTGACCTCCAGTGCCCGGGGCAGCGGCAGACCTGCCGCCAGCAGGGTGGCCATGCTGTGGGCGAACTGGGCGGCGGCGTTCATGGAGTGTATGCGGCGCAGCGGGGCGCGCGTCAGGCTCCAGGCGGCCAGCGCGGCGCGGCCGCGCTCCGTGCGGCGGAAGGTCAGGTAGGCGATGACCAGCAGGGCCAGAACGCCCAGCACCAGCCACCACCACTTGGTGAAGAAGGCGCTGACGGCCATCAGGGCTCTGGTGACGCCGGGAAGGCTGCCGGAGCCCAGGTCCGTGAAGGCGTCCGTGAACGCGGGGACCGCCACGGCGATGATGATGACAAAGACGACGATGGCCACGATGATGACCATCACGGGGTACGTCAGGGTGCTGACGATCTTGGCCCTGGTCTTGGCGGAACGGTCGTAGTAGGCATGCAGACGCTGGAAGCAGCTCTCCAGCGTGCCGGACTGCTCGCCGGCGCGCAGCGTCTCGGTAAAGGTCTTGGGCAGGTAGGGGGCGTTGTTCCCGAAGCTCTGGGCAAGGGAGTAGCCCGCGCCCACCTCCTCGGAGACCTTATCCAGCATCCGGCGGAGGTATTTGTTCTTCGTCTGGGCGGCTACCATGGACACGCAGCGCTCCACCGACAGCCCGGAGGCCAGAATGATGGCGAATTGGGAGCACAGGAGCGCCAGCTCTTTCTCCTTGACCCGGAAGGCCACGGGGCGGGAGAGCACGCTCTCCTTCTTCTCGGGAACGGCCTCCAGCTTCGTGATGATGGCAACGCTCTCGCGGAGCTTGTCCGCCGCCTCAAATTCATCGTAGGCGCGGAGCACACCGGAGACTTTCGCGCCGCCGGCGGTCTGGCCTTTATAACGGAATGTGGTCATGGGCGCGGGGCGCTCCTTTCTGTGAAATCAGGTCTCGGCGGCGGTGTTGATGACGCGGGCGGCCTCCGCCGCGGAGGTGACGCCGGCAAGCACCAGCTCGCGGCAGCTTTCCCGCAGGGTGGTGAAGCCGTCCTGCCGGGCGGCGGACAGCAGCTCGTCGCCGTCGGCGCCGTGGCTGATGCGCCGGCGGAGGCGGCTGTTGAGCAGCAGTATCTCAAACACGGCGCGGCGGCCGATGTAGCCGGAATGGCGGCACTCGGGGCAGCCGGCGCCCTTGTAGAAGGTGACGTCGCTGTCCTCGGGCAGGCCGAGAAGAAGCAGCTCCTCGGCAGAGGGACGGTAAGCCGTTTTGCAGTGGGGACAGAGCTTGCGGACCAGACGCTGGCTGACCACGCCCCGCAGGGCGCTGGACACCAACCAGGGCTCCACGCCGATGTCCTCCAGACGGTGGACGGCGGAGACGGCGTCGTTGGTGTGCAGGGTAGAGAAGACCAGGTGGCCGGTGATGGCTGCCCGCATGGCGATGGAGGCCGTCTCACCGTCGCGTATCTCGCCCACGGCGATGATGTCCGGGTCCTGACGCAGGATCGCGCGCAGGCCGCTGGCAAAGGTCATGCCGGTCTTTTCGTTGATCTGACACTGGTTCACGCCGGGAAGGTGGTACTCCACCGGATCCTCCAGCGTGACGATGTTCAGCGCGTCGCTGGACAGGTCGCGGAGCATATTGGACATGGTGGTGGACTTGCCGGAGCCGGTGGGGCCCACCAGCAGCACCACGCCGCTGGTGTTTTTCAGCAGGGCGTTGTAGTTGTCCAGGTCGCGGCCCTCCAGCCCGAGGACGGACTTGTCCAGCACCTGGGCGGATTTGTCCAGCAGGCGAAGGACGATCTTCTCGCCGTAGACGGTGGGCATGGAGGCGATACGCAGGTCAAGGCTGTGGCCCCGGACGGAGAACATGGCGTGGCCGTCCTGGGGCACCTTGTGCTCGGCAATATTCATGCCGCCCATGATCTTCAGGCGGGAGATGACGGTGTTCTGCAGATCGGCGGGCACAGTGAGCACACGCTGCAGCAGGCCGTCAATACGCATACGCACCAGCATTTCACCCTCCTGGGGCTCCAGATGGATGTCGCTGGCGCGCTCGGTGAAGGCGCGCTCGATCAGGGAGTTGACAAAGCGGATGGTGGGGGCGGAGGCCTCCGGGTCGGCGGTGTCCCGGGCCATCTGGGCGGGGATGATGTCCTCGCCGGCACCGGCCTCGCGCTTCATCTCCTCGATGACGCGGGCGGTGCCCTCGCTGCCATACAGGCGCTCGATGGCCTGCTCCACCGCCTTGCGGGTGGCGATCATGGGGATGATGCGTTTGCGGGAGGCGGTCTTGACCTCGTCCTGGGCCACAAAGTCCAGGGGGTCGTGCATGGCCAGGTACAGGCGGTCCTGCACCAGCTTTACCGGGACCACGAGAAACTTTTTGGCCAGGTTCCGGGGGACGTATTTGGCCAGCTCCACGGGAATGGACACGGCGGTCAGGTCCACGAAGTCCACGCCCAGCTGCACACGCAGCGCGTCAATGAGCTGCGCTTCGGAGATAACCCCCTGCCGGATGAGAACATCGCCCAGACGCTGGCCGTCCTCGCGGGGCAGGGCCAGGGCCTGCTCCAGCTGCTCGCCGGTGATGATACCGGAGGAGACCAAAAGATCGCCCAGTCGCATATATGCCACGGAATACACCTCCAAACGGTAAAAAGCAAAAAAATTAAGTAGGGGCAGAAACGCGGGACGCAGTCTGCGCCTCGCGGTAGTGTTTTCAACCCCTACAATACCCTACTGTATGTAGTGAAAGTTACTATACCGCATTTTCGCCGTAAAGTCAATTCCTTTTTCGACATTAAATCGGCAAAAATGGAGGGTTGATGCGTGAAAATCATGCGCTCATATGACAAATTTCAGAAGAACCTGCAACAAATCCGATCGTGTGATAAGAAGCTGTTAACAAGCATGGTTCAGAAAAGCCAACCCTTTTTACGGCGGGGCGGTGGCGGCGGGTCCCGGCGGAAGGGTTTATCTACCAGAATGATGTCATCGCCGAACTTCTGGACGCACTCCCAGGGGATGTAGTAATCCTCGCCCCGGCCGAACAGCCCGAAGAACCGGCAGGGACCGAAGACGATCAGCGCCTTGACGGAGCCCTCCGGCACCGTGACCTCCACGTCGCCCACACAGCCAAGGCGGCAGCCGTCGCACAGGTTAATGACCTCTTTGCGCCGCAGCAGCGAAAATTTGCACAGCATCGGCGTCACCTCCTGCCGTCAGGATATGCGCGGCGGAGGCTGTCCCATACCGTCGGATCTTAGGGCTTTTCGCCGGGGAGAATAACCGCCGCACCGGCGGGAAATACTGCCACTATCACGAAAGAGGCAGGTGGCGTCATGCGGGGCAGAGTGGAGATCAGCGGCATCAACACAGCGAAGCTGCCTGTGCTGAAAAACGATGAGATGACGGCGCTGCTGCGCCGCGCCCACGCAGGTGATACAGCGGCGCGGGAGCAGCTGATCTGCGGCAATCTGCGGCTGGTGCTGTCGGTGCTGCAGCGGTTCGCGGGGCGGGGCGAGAGCGCCGACGACCTGTTCCAGGTGGGGTGCATCGGTTTGATGAAGGCCATCGACAACTTTGATGTGGAGCAGCCGGTGCGGTTTTCGACTTACGGCGTGCCCATGATCGTGGGGGAGATACGCCGCTATCTGCGGGACAACAGCGCCCTGCGGATCAGCCGCAGTATGCGGGACACGGCCTACAAGATCCTGCGGGCCCGTGAGGCGCTGCTGGTGGAGACGCAGCGGGAGCCCACGGTGGAGCAGCTGGCGCGGTATCTGGACATTCCGCGGGAGGACGTGGTGTTTGCCATGGACGCGTTCAGCGATCCGGTGAGTTTGTACGAGCCGCTGTATGCCGACAGCGGGGACACGGTGTGCGTCATGGACCAGGTGCGGGACGAGAAGAATACCGACGAGAGCTGGCTGGACCGCATCGCGCTGAAGGACGCCATAGCCCGGTTGGACCCGCGGCAGCGGAGCATACTGGCGCTGCGGTTCTGCCAGGGGAAGACGCAGATGGAGGTCAGCAGCGAGATCGGCATCTCACAGGCGCAGGTGTCACGACTGGAAAAGACAGCACTGAGCAGCATCAGGAAGAATATGTGAGTATCCCCCGGCTTCGCCGGGGGATACTTGTGTCTTTTGCGTCTTTTGAAAAACGCCCTCTTTTCTTTTGGAAAAGTTTGGTGTATACTATACACTGAATGAGTATTTGCACCGGAGGTACTGACTATGTTTGATAATCGACGGGAGATCATGCAGGACGTGTTTCTGACGTATCTGCCCGCACAACGCTTCAAAACCAGCCGCATGACCGTGCAGCTGATCGCACCTTTGCAGAGAGAGACAGCGGCGGCCAACGCGCTGCTGCCCGCTGTGCTGCGGCGGGGTACCGTCCGCTGCCCGGATATGGAGAGCCTGTCCGCCGCGCTGGATACGCTGTACGGCGCCAATATCGACTATACCGTCCGCAAAAAGGGTGAGCGCCAGTGTGTGGGTTTTGCTGCCGGCTTTATCGACGACGCCTTCACGCCCCACGGCGAGAAGCTGCTGGAGCCTGTGTCGGCGATGCTTGGCGAGTTGCTGCTGGACCCTGTGACCCACGGGGGACGTTTTTTGAGCAGCTATGTGGAGAGCGAAAAGGCCAACCTGATCGACGCCATTCGGGGCCTGAAGAACGACAAGCGTGACTGGGCGGATATCCGGCTCATGCAGGAGATGTGCGCCGGCGAGCCGTACAGCGTGCTGCGCCTGGGAGACGAGGAGACGGCCGGGCGTATCACCAACCAGTCACTGTATGTCCATGGGCAGGCGCTGATGGCGTCCAGCCGGGTGGAGGTCATCTACTGCGGCAGCGCGGAGGCGCAGCGTGTGGAGGACGCAGTGCTCACGGCGCTGGCGGCGCTGCCCCGCGGCGCCCAGACGGCGCTGCCGGAGGTGCAGCGCATACAGGCACCGGATACGCCCCGGCGGATCGTGGAGACGATGGACGTGACCCAGGGCAAGCTGGCCATGGGCTACCGCTGCAGCAGCGACGACTATCCGGCCATGGTGCTGGCAAATCTGATTTTCGGCGGCACCAGCAACTCCAAGCTGTTTTTGAACGTGCGGGAGAGGCTGAGCCTGTGCTACTACGCCTCCAGCAGCTATGCCCGCAGCAAGAACATTCTGACCGTGTCCAGCGGCGTGGAGACCGCGGACTTTGAACGGGCGGAGGCGGAGATCGGCCGCCAGCTGCAGGCGGTGCAGCAGGGCGATTGGGAGGACTGGGAGCAGGAGGGTGCTCTGCAGGCCATCCGTGCGTCGCTGCTGTCACTGTCGGACTCTCAGGGTGCGCTGGAGAATTTCTATCTGGGCCAGATCGCGGCTGGGGTCGAGGAGACACCGGAGGAGCTGGCCGCGGCGCTGGAGCAGGTGACAAAGGAGCGCATCGTGGCGGCGGCACAGACGGTGAAGCCGGATACGGTGTACTTCCTGCGGGGAAAGGAGGAGGCGTAACATGGACAAGAAGCTGTATCCCCGCATCGGCGAGGAAGTGATATGGGAGACGCTGGACAACGGACTGCCGGTGTGCATCGTGCCGAAGCAGGGCTTTTCCCGAAAGTACGCGCTGTTTGCCACCCGTTACGGCGGCATGGATATGCGCTTTGAGCTGAACGGACAGTGGCTGGACACTCCGGCGGGCATCGCCCACTATCTGGAGCACAAGATGTTCGACACGAAGGATGGCAACGCCCTGCAGGAGCTGGCGAAAAACGGCGCGGAGCCCAACGCTTTCACCTCCAACGCCATTACGTGCTACTATTTTGACTCTACGGAGAAGTTTTACGAAAATCTGGAGATACTGCTGTCCTTCGTGTCTGTGCCCTATTTCACCGATGAGAGCGTGGAGAAGGAACAGGGCATCATCGGCCAGGAGATCGGCATGATCGAGGACAACCCCGAGTGGCAGGTGTACAAGCAGATGATGCAGGCGCTGTACCGCAGCAGTCCCGCGCGGACTCCGGTGGCCGGCAGCGTGGAGAGCATCAGCCATATCACGGCGCAGACGCTGTATGACTGCCACAAGGCGTTCTACACCCCGGCAAATATGTGCTTGGTGGTGGTAGGCGATGTGGACCCCGAGACGGTGCTGGCCACGGCAAAGCGGGTGCTGCCGGCGGAGAGCGGGGCGATCATCCGGCGCGACTATGGCGCGGAGGAGAGTACCGACGCTGCCTGCGGCTATGCCGAGGCACAGATGGAGGTGGCCATGCCCACGTTCCTGGTAGGCTTCAAGTGCCCGCCCCAGCACGGAGGGGAGGCGCAGCACCGGTTTGCCGCCATCGGCGAGCTGGCTTGTGATGTGCTCATGGGCGAGTCCAGCCCGCTGTATGCGCGGCTGTACAGCCAGGGGCTGATCAACGGCTCCTTCGGCGCGGCGTTCGACCTGCTGCCCGGCGCGGCCTATGCCTATGCCGGCGGCGACAGCAAGGACCCGAAGGCCGTGGCGGAGGCCATTCTGGACGAGGCGCAGCGGCTGGCGGCGGAGGGTGTGGACGGCGACTATTACAAGCGGATCGTCAACGCCAACTTCGGCGCGGCGCTGCGGGAGCTGAACGCCTTTGAGTCCATCGCCGTGTCCATGGCGGAGGGGCGGTTCCAGGGGTATGACCCGTACCGCTTCCCGGAGATATACGATGACATCACCGCGGAGGATGTGCGCGCGTTCCTGCGGGAGAACTTCACGCGGGCGCACATGGCGCTGTCGGTGATCGCGCCCAAGGAGGGATAACATGAACGTGAGGATCATGGCGGACAGCCCCATCCGGTTTCCGGGGCTTTTCGGGGACTGGGCCTTTACCGGCTCGTCCGTAGCCTTCCATATCGGAGGAAAGGCCATTTATTGGTACGGAATCATCATCGCGCTGGGCGTGCTGCTGGCGCTGTGGTTCTGCATGAAGCAGAAGGAGAAGTACGGGATCACCGAGGATAACTTGATGGACGGCGTGCTGTGGGGCATTCCCCTGGCTATCGTGGGGGCGCGGCTGTACTATGTGCTGTTTTATCTGGACCGGTTCAAAAAAGCGGACGGTTCCTTTGACTGGGCGGAGTCCATCGCCATCTGGGACGGTGGATTGGCCATCTACGGCGGCGTGATCGCGGCGGTGCTGGTGTGCTTCGTGCTCAGCAAAAAGCGGGGCTTCAAGCTGGGGGCGCTGACGGACCTGATCGTGATGGGTTTCCTGATCGGGCAGGCGGTGGGCCGCTGGGGCAACTTCATGAACCGGGAGGCCTTCGGCGCGGAGACGACGCTGCCCTGGCGGATGCAGCTGACCACCACCGCGGGGACGCTGGTGGAGGTGCATCCTACGTTCCTGTACGAGAGCCTGTGGAACGTAGTGGGACTGCTGCTGATCGTCTTTATCGTGGCGAAGGGACGCCGCTTTGACGGTGAGAACACATGGTTCTACTTCCTGTGGTACGGTATCGGACGGTTCTGGGTCGAGGGGCTGCGGACCGACAGCCTGTACCTGTTCAACTGGACCATCGGCGGCGAGCCCATCCGCGTCAGCCAGGCGCTGAGCCTGGTGATGGTGCTGGTGTCGGCGTTTATGCTGCTGTACAACATCAAGCTGCATCCCCACAAGCCGGAGGAGCTGTATGTGAATATCGCCGCGGCGCAGAAGGCGGCAGAGGGCGAAAGCGCGGACGGCAGCGCGGAGTGACGCGATGCGGCTTCGGCGCGGTGTACAAGTCCATTGCAGAACACCATATGCAGCCCGCTTTCGGAACGGGCGGCGCTGTAAAAAAGAACACCCACGGCTTCAGCCGTGGGTGTTTTGTCTGTATCAGTGCCGCCGCGCGGTGAGGTAGTGGTTGTTGTAGTACGCCTCGGACAGGGAGGTGATCACCACGCAGTGCCCGTTGTAGTAGGAGGACGAGGCGTGGATGAACTGGTCGCCGCCGATATAGATGCCCACATGGGAGGCGGTATAGCCGTAGTCCTGGAAGAATACCAGATCGCCGGGCTGCAGATCGCTGCGGGAGACCTCGGTGCCGTAGCTGAGCTGGCTGGTGGCGCCGTGGGGCAGCTTGATGCCCACCTGGGCGAAGACATACATGGTGAAGCCGGAGCAGTCGAAGCCGCTGGCAGAGGAACCGCCGTAGACGTAGGGCACGCCCAGATACTGCTGGGCGATGGAGACGATGCTGCTGCCGGAGGCGGAGGCGGCCGGCGTTGCCGGGGTCTCGGCAGGTGCTTCGGCGGGAGACCCTTCGGTCGTTGTATTCTCGGCGGGCTTGTCCGCCGTGCCGGTCAGGGCGGAGGTGGGGCAGATCAGCACGTACTGCGAGGCCACGTAGCCGCTGATGCCGTTGTAGGTAACGGCGAACCAGCCGCTGGACTCAATGCCGGTGACGGCAATGACCGTGCCCTGAGATACGGTGCCCAGAGAGGTGCTGCCGCTTTTGGCGGCGGTACGGATGTTCAGCACGTCCGCGGTGACACGTCCGGCGCCGTTAAGGCCGGAGGCGGTGTCGTAGCGGGTGACATACTGGGCAGCCACATAGCCGCGCTTGCCGTCGAAGGAGATACGGTACCAGTCACCCTCCTGGGCGGTGAGCTCGATAACGGCGCCCTTGTCCAGGGTCTTGAGGATGTCATAGCCGGTGCCTGCGCCGCTGCGCATACGGACGCCGGTGCCGGAGATCACGCCCAGTGCCTGAACGGCGGTGGAGACGGGCGCCTCGTCGGCCTCGGGCGTCTCCTGGGGCGGTTCTTCCTCGGCGGCCTGTGCGGCAGCAGCCTTGGCGGCGTCCTCGTTGTTGAGCAGGGCATCCTCGGCGGTCTCGCCGCCGGGATGGGCCGTCAGCGCCGCTGCGCCCAGCAGGCCGGAGAACAGTGCTGTCTCGGGAGAGGGCTCAGTGGTGCCGGTGGGCAGGGCGGAGACGGAGGCAACGGTCAGGGGCACGGCGGGGGCGGCGTCGGTCATGCTGGCGGCGGCACCGCCGAAGTTGACCACCGCGTCACCGCCGATGACCAACAGCGTGGCCAGAGCCACTGCCAGTGCGGAAAAAATACGCTTCATGGCTTACAGCTTGCCGGCGAGGGCACGCTCCAGCCAGATGCAGCCCACATCCATGGCGGCATAGAGGCTGTCCTTCTCGGATTTCTTGACCACGCGGTCCCGGGACTTGAGATCCGGGTCGGTCAGCTGAAGCTGGACGGATACACGCTTGGCCACGTCCATGTCCTGCTCCTTGACGGTGTCGAGAATCTGCAGGAGGACGATGTACTTGTCTGCCATGCTGCCGTAGTAGATAAAATTGTCTACGCGGCGCAGGGGGTGGTTCTTATAGATAAGCCCTTCGGGCTTTTTGTTTTCAGCCATGATGATACCTCCGAAAATTTTTGTAACCAAATTGTAACACATTTGGACGGGGCTGTCAACGCAGGCGCGGCAGGAAAAATATGGGACTTTGTGCCGCAAAGGAAAAAGGGGCTGCCGCGCTTCTGCACGGCAGCCCCTTACAGCGGTACGCTTACAGCTCCAGATAGCTCTTCACCAGAACCTGCAGCAGCTCGTCCCGGTCGATCTTGCAGATCAGGGACCGGGCGGAGTTGTGGTTGGTGATGTAGGTAGGATCCTCGGAGAGAATGTAGCCCACGATCTGATTGATGGGATCATAGCCCTTCTCCTTGAGTGATTCGTAGACGGAGGTGAGGATGTGGTGTACCTGCTGCTCCTTATCCTCTGCCGCGTTGAACTTACGGGTAAATTCGTCCATGTGGGCACCGCCTTTCTCATTTTCTCAATATCGCTTTTAGTATACGCTCTTTTCCCGGAACTGTAAAGGGGAAAAAGTGCGCGGTACAGGGGGAAATCTGCGCGGGATCAGCGGCGCAGCTCCGCACCGAAGCGCTTAGCGATCTTGTTGAGCACACCGGAGGCGACCTCCTCGATCTCGGCGGAGGTCAGGGTCTTATCCTTGGAGCCGATGGCCAGGCGCAGCGTCAGGGACTTCTTGCCTGCCGGGACCTGCTTGCCGCGGTACTCATCTACGAAGGCCGCACCGTGGAGCAGCTCACTCTTGATGCCGCGGACGGTCTGGGCCACGTCCTTCCACTGGACGGAACCATCCACCAGCAGGGAGATGTCGTAGTCGGTCATGGGATACTCGGCCAGGTGGGTGAAGGTGTTGGTGCGGGACTTCAGGGGGACCAAAGAGTCCTGATCCAGCTGGAACAGCATTACGTTCATGTTCTTGATGCCGCAGGCCATGGAGACCTTCTTGGCCAGCAGGGCCAGGTCGCCTACCTTCTCGTCACCGCGGTAGATGTTCAGCCAGACCACGTTGTCGGCCCAGACGGGCTTTTCGGCCTGCTTGAAGGTCAGAGCCTCCATGTGGACGTAGCGCGCCATCATCTCCACCACGCCCTTGGCCTTGCGGAACAGGGCGGTGATATCCTTGTCGGTGGTGGCGAAGGCGCCCGCCACGTTCTTGCGCTGGGAGGGCAGCTTCTCGCGGGGATCGTAGGGGGAGGTGTAGTTCTCGTCGCGGAACACCTGCGCCGTCTCGAAAATGGAGAACTCGTCGAAGTAGCGCTCGTTCTTCACCACGGCCTTGCACAGGTTGGGCAGCAGGGAGGAGCGCACGAACCGCTCGGCGGGAGACGGCGGCGTGGACAGGGACAGAATGCCCTCTGTGCTCTGCAGCACCGCGTTGACGTAGGATTCCTCCATCCACGGATAGGTGAAGATCTCCTGCATGCCGCAGCGGATGGCCAGATACTCCTTGATGCGCCGCTCCAGGTCTTTATCCAGCTGGTTGATGGCACCGTCGAAGGTGGTGGTGATGGGCTCGGCCTCGAAGTTCTCGTAGCCGTACATCCGGGCGACCTCCTCCATGATATCCGCCTGAATGGATACATCGCCGGTGGAGCGCCAGGTGGGGACCACCACGTGCATATTGTCGCCGTTGAAGGTGATGCCATAGCCCAGCAGCTCCATTTTGTGCTTGATCTCATCCGGGGACAGGCGCTTACCCAGCCGGCGCTCCAGCCAGCTGAGCGGCACGTCGATCTCCGCCTGCTTCAGGTGCCGGGGATATTCGTTCACCAGACCGGTGACCTTCATCTCCGGGTACAGGTCGGAGAACAGCTGCATGGACAGATCCAGAGCCTGATCGCAGCGCTCCGGGTCGATGGCCTTTTCGTAGCGGGCGGAGGCCTCGGTGCGGTTGTCGTACCGCAGGGCGGTGCGGCGGATGCCGGCGGCCTGGAAGTTGGCGATCTCCAGAATGACCTTGCTGGTGGTGGGGAGGATGGAGTCCTTGGCGCCGCCCATGACGCCCGCCAGACCCACGATGTCCGCATCGTCGGCGATGGTCAGATCGTCGGTGCTGAGGGGCAGCTCCTTGCCGTTGAGCAGCGTCAGCGTTTCGCCCGCTTTGGCGCGGCGAACGATGATGTGCCCGGCGATGTGGTCGGAATCATAGGCGTGGGAGGGCTGACCGGTGGCCAGCATCACATAGTTGGTGATATCCACCAGCGCGTTGATGGGGCGCATGCCGGTTTTCCAGATCCGCACCTGCATCCAGTAGGGAGCGGGCTTGACGCAGACATTTTCGATCTGCGTACCGATCATGCGGGGGCAGCGCTCAGCGTCCTCCACGGTGACGTGGAACCCGGAGGTGTTCTCCACGTTCCGGTCGAAGTGGGGGAACTCCACCATAGGCAGGTCGTACAGCGCCGCGATCTCGCGGGCGATGCCGTAGTGTCCCCACAGGTCGGGACGGTTGGTCATGGACTTGTTGTCGATCTCCAGAATGATATCGTTCAGGTCCAGAGCGTCGGCCAAAGGGGTGCCGGCGGGGGCGTCAAAGTCACTGAGGTCCAGAATGTGGGCTTCCTCCTTGGTGGGGAACAGGTCGGCCAGGCCGATCTCCACCGCGCCGCAGATCATGCCGTAGCTGTCCACGCCGCGGAGCTTGCTCTTCTTGATCTCCACCAGGTCGCCCTCGCCGTGCCACTTGCACATGGCGCCGGGCAGGGCCACAGCTACTTTCATGCCCTCGCGGAGATTGCTGCCGCCGCAGACAATGTCCTCCACACGGCCGCCGATATCGGTCTTGCACACCTTCAGCTTGTCGGCGTTGGGGTGCTGCTCGATGGTGTTGATAACGCCCACCACCATGTCGTGGAAGGACGCGCCCAGATCGGTGGCGTCCTCCACCTCCACGGTGGACATGGTCAGGTCGTAGGCCAGCTTTTTCAGGTCGGCGTCAGCCGGCAGCTGGACGTAATCGCGGATCCAATTCAAAGATACTTTCATGTCGTGTACCCTCCCTTATCAGCGGAACTGTTCCAGGAAGCGCAGATCGGCGCTGTGGAACAGACGGACGTCATCCACGCCGTAGCGCATCATTACCAGGCGGTCCAGACCGATGTTGACGTAGAAGCCGGTGTATTCATTGGGGTCCAGGCCGGCGGCCTTCAGCACGTTGGGGTGAGGCGTGCCGCCGGGCATGACCTCGATCCAGCCCACGTGCTTGCACACACTGCAGCCCTTGCCGCCGCAGACCAGGCAGCCCATGTCGATCTCAAAGCCGGGCTCGACGAACGGGAAGAAGCCGGCGCGCATACGGACCGGAACGTCGCGGCCGAAGACCTTGCTGAGGATGCTCTTGATCATCACCTTGCCGGAGGCAAAGGTGAAGTCCTTGTCCACGATCAGCGCCTCATACTGGAAGAAGGCACGCTCGTGCCGGGCGTCGGTGGTCTCGTTGCGGTAGACCTTGCCGGGATACACGAAGCGGTAGGGGGCCTTGTGGGTCTGGAGATAGCGGACGGAGCCGCCGGTCAGGTGGGGTCGCAGGCACAGCTTGTCCCAGCATTCGCCCTTGTCATGGCCCGCCAGCCAATAGGTGTCCATGCTCTCGCGGGCGGGATGGTTGGGGGGGAAGTTCAGGTTGTCGAAGCCGTAGAGCTCGCTGGTGATGTCATCCTCCTCAAAGATCTCAAAGCCCATGGAACGGAAGGCGTCATTCAGGTCGTAGCACATCTGGGTGATGGGGTGCAGACCACCGCTGAGGGGCATGGTGCCGGGGACGGAGATGTCAAAGTCCGGGTCCACCTCGGAGGCCTTCATCTTCAGCTCATCACGGCGCTCGTCCAGCAGGGCGGACAGCTGTCCTTTCACCTGGTTGACGGCCTTGCCCATCTCGGGCCGCAGGGATACGTCCAGTTTGGGCAGCTCCTTCATCAGCTCGGTCAGGCTGCCCTGCTTGCCCAGCAGCGCGGCCTTGATGTCCTGAAGCTCCGTCTCGGTGGCGACGGAGGCGATGCGCTGCTTGCCCTCGGCCAGCAGCTGTTCCAGTTTTTCTTTCATGTATTTGCTTCCTCCTCTTCAGAGTTGTTTAATGGGGTAAAGCGCAATAAAAAACACCCTTCATCCCATGTCTTGGGACGAAAGGCGAACTTCCGTGGTACCACCCAGCTTCGCGGACCTTGTCCGCGCACTCATTACCCGGTAACGGCGGGGCCCGGCCGCGCATTTCCTCGCGGCAGCTCCCGGGCGAACACTGCGGTACATCCCAAGTCGGCTTGCAGCCGGTGGCCGACTCTCTCTGCCGGATGCGTGGGCGCAGATCTTCCCGTTCACAGCTTTTTTGCTTGATGGATAACTTATACCACAACAAAAGGAAACTTGCAAGCACTTTTTTCGCGGCGCGATACGAAAAAAGCAGGTTTTGTAATTGACATATGTGCTATACTGTACAAAAAGGCACGGGGAGGTGCGCTATGCAGGTCATCGACAGGGCGTTTGTGCGGGGCCTTATGCCCGCCCGGGACCAGGGCGGACACAAAGGGACCTTCGGCAAGGTCTATCTACTGGGCGGCAGCGTGGGGTACACCGGCGCGCCGGTGCTGTGTGCCGGCGGGGCGGTACACAGCGGCTGCGGGCTGGTGTTCCTGGGCGTGCCGGAGACGGTGTGGCCCATCGCGGCGGCCAGATGCCTGTGCGCTATGCCTCATCCGCTGGCGGAGCAGGACGGAAGGCTCTCTGCGGCCGCGGAGACGGAGATACGCCGCCGGGCGGCCACCTGCGATGCCGTGGCCGTGGGCTGCGGCCTGGGGCGGAGCGAGGGCAGCGACGTGCTGGTGCGCGCGCTGCTGACGTTGGAAAAGCCGCTGGTGCTGGACGCCGACGGCATAAACGCGCTGGCGGGGCATATAGATACATTGTCCTGCCGCCGGGGCTGTGTGACGGTGCTGACGCCCCACGACGGGGAACTGGCCCGCATCGGCGGCGACATGACCGCGCCCCGTGAGGCGGCGGCCGCCGCCTTTGCCGCCGATCACGGCGTGTACCTGATCCGCAAGGGCCATCGGACTGTGGCAGCCGCGCCGGACGGCCGTCTGGCGGTGAACACCACCGGGAACGACGGTATGGCCAAGGGCGGCAGCGGCGATGTGCTGACGGGCCTTTTGACCGGACTGCTGGCCCAGGGCATGGAACCATTTGACGCCTGCTGCGCGGCGGTGTGGATCCACGGCCGTGCCGGGGATATGGCGGCGGAGGAAAAGGGACGGCGGGGCATGACCCCGGCGGATATGATAGAGAAGCTGCCCTATGCGCTGAAAGAGGTGGAATGACCGGAAAGCCCTTCTGAAAAAAGGAGGGACGGACCATGCGAAAATGTGTGCTGCCGCTGTTGCTGTGTGCGGTGCTGCTGTGCGGCTGCGGCGGTGAGAAGAGTCTGACGGTGCAGGACCAGTACCGGACGGTGGTATCGGCGGACATGGAGGCGGAGGTGGTCAGCCGTACGGCCAGCGATGACCGCACCTTCACCCTGACGTGCCGATATGACCGGGCGGGGCAGTCTGTCACCACGGTAACGGCGCCGGAGGCGCTGAAGGGCCTGACCGCCGTGCTGGCGGACGGACAGCTGTCGCTGAAGAGCCGTGACCAGTTGCTGCCGGCAGGGGATGCCACGGATATCTGCCCGGCCAACTGTCTGCCAGAGCTGCTGCGAACACTGGCGGAGGGCTATCTGAAGGAGCAGGGCACGGAGCCGTTGGAGGACACGCCATGCCTGCGCCTGACGCTGGAGACCACCGGGCAAAGCGGCGCGGCGGTGCTATGCAGCGTGTGGCTGGACGAGAGCAGCCTGATCCCGCGGTATGCGGAGTTTTCACAGAACGGAAATGTGGTGCTGACGGTGCGAATGATATCCTTTGCCTGCACCACGGGAGATACGGAGGCGTAACAATGGAATCGACACTGAGGAGAACATGGGCGGAGATCGACCTGGACGCGCTGGCGCACAACTATCGGACGCTGCGTGACCGGGTAGGCCCGGAGGTGAAGTTTCTGGGCGTGGTAAAGGCGGATGCCTACGGCCACGGGGCCGTACAGGTGAGCCGTATCCTGCAGACGCTGGGCGCGGACTACCTGGCGGTGTCCAGTATAGACGAGGCGACGGAACTGCGATGCAACGGCATCACCATGCCCATCCTGATCCTGGGCCACACGCCCCGTGAGCAGGTGGGACGGCTCATCGATCTGCACATTACCCAGGCGGTGTCCTGCCAGGCCAAGGCGCTGGAGTACAGCGAGGAGGCGGTGCGCTGCGGCGGTGAGCTGACGGTGCACATCAAGGTGGACACCGGTATGTCGCGGTTGGGATATCTGGTCTCCGGCAGGCATTTCGACACCGGCACGGCGGATATCTGCGCGGCCTGCGCCCTGCCGGGTCTGCGGGCGGAGGGCATCTTCACCCATTTTGCCGTGTCGGACGAGCCGGATACGGACAGCCGCGACTATACGGAAAAACAGCTGGCGCTGTTCCGCCGGGTCATCGACGCGGTGGAAGCAAAGCGCGGCCAGCGGTTCGCCATACGCCACTGTGCCAACTCCGGCGGCGTGGCGTCGTACCCGGAGACATATATGGACATGGTGCGTCCCGGCATTTTGCTGTACGGCTGCGGCGACCTGGCGGAGAAGCTGGGGCTGCACCCGGTGATGGCGCTCAAGACCACAGTGAGCACCATCAAGACCTATGAGCCGGGCATGGACGTCAGCTACGGGCGGCGGTTCACCACAGAGCGCGTCACGCGGATGGGCGTGGTGCCCTACGGCTACGCGGACGGCTTTCACCGGTGTCTGTCGGATCGGTGCGGCTTTATGACCGCGGAGGGTATGGCGCCTCAGCGGGGGCGGATCTGCATGGACATGAGCATGATCGATCTGACGGACCTGCCCGGCGTGCAGGTGGGCGACGAGGTGGAGGTGTTCGGCAAGCGGCAGCGGGTGGATGTGTTGGCGGCTGCCGCCGGGACCATCCCCTATGAGCTGACCTGCGCCGTCAGCCGGCGGGTACCACGGGTGTATTATAAGGACGGACAGGAAGTGGAAAAGGAACTGCTGCTGCGGTTCTGAGGCTTCACACTGCCGCCGCGGCGTGCATAGGATAGACCGGGCGGGACAAAACGGAATTTACGGCGCTGCGGCGTATAAATCCGGCGGCTGCGTGGGACAATGGAAGTGACCTGGGGACATATCTCCCTCCGGTACTTCTTGCCTCGGAGTGTGAACTGTGTGGATACGACTGTCAGACGCGGCGACATTTACTATGCGGACCTCAGCCCCGTGGTGGGCAGCGAGCAGGGGGGCGTGCGCCCGGTGCTGATCGTACAGAACGATACCGGCAACCGGCACAGTCCCACCGTCATCGCCGCCGCCATCACGTCGCAGCTGGGGAAGGCAAAGCTGCCTACCCATATCGCGCTGGCGGCCCAGGGCAGCGGACTGCCGCGGGATTCCGTCATCCTGCTGGAGCAGATACGGACGCTGGATAAAAAGCGCCTGCGGGAGCGCATGGGCCGTGTGGACAGCGCGGTGATGGAAAAGGTGGACGCCGCCATTGCCGTCAGCTTCGGGCTGACGGGGAGCCATCTGGTGTAAACGGCGGCTATGACATGAGAAAACAGGCCTGTGCATAGTATGGCACAGGCCTGTTTTTTTGTGAAAGGGGGCGGTGCGCCGTGGAATATCCGGTCTGTCTGGCGGATAGCTGCGTGGGGACGCTGTACGTGTGTCCGCGGGGAGAGGAGACGGAGCTGCGGGCGGTGTGCCGGGGAACGGAGAAGGGGCTGTATCGGCTGTACGTGCAGGGCAACAGGGGCGAGGTGCTGCTGGGCGTTACCGAGGACGGCGGGCTGCGGCGCTGCTTTTCCCGGGAACTGCTTGCTCCCGCCGGGGAATTGCGCCGCGGCGTGCTGCGGCCGTGCGGCGGCGAAGCGCCGGAACGGCGTGGGTTTCTCTCCCGACTGCCGGAGATGGCGCGGACAGCGCGGCAGGGGCGCTGTGTGCGGGCGCTGGTCTCGTGGCGGGAGGGGGAACCCTTCCCGATCCCGGAGCTGTTCTGCTTTGCAAGCGTGGGGCAGGGACGGGTGACGTACCTCTTTGATGGCGAGGGCCGGCCCATTATGCCGAAATAACGGCGAAAATTTGAAAAAAGACTACCATATGTTGTGGATATATGCTATACTGTCTCTGACTATACGGCATCTGCCGTAGAGATAAGGAGGAGCAAGAGAGATGAGATGCCCCTATTGCGGTTATAAAGAGAGCAAGGTGGTGGATTCCCGCCCCGCCGACGAGGGCAGCAGTATCCGCCGCCGCCGGGAGTGTTTGCAGTGCGAAAAGCGCTTCACTACCTATGAGACGGTGGAGAGCCTGCCGATGGTGGTCATTAAGAAGGACGGTTCCCGCCAGAGCTTTGACAGAAGCAAGGTGCTGCGGGGCATCCAGCGCTCCTGCGAGAAGCGGCCGGTGCCCGTGGCGGACATGGAGCGCATGGCGCTGGAGATCGAGCAGGAGCTGCAAAACTCCCTGGAGCGCGAGGTCAGCACCGATGTCATCGGCGAGAAGGTCATGGAGAAGCTGAAAAAGGCCGATGAGGTGGCCTACGTCCGCTTTGCCTCCGTGTACCGGCAGTTCAAGGATATCAACACGTTCATGTCCGAGCTGAATAAGCTGCTGAGCGAGAAGTGACCGTCAGAAGATATTTTTGGGACTGAGCTGCTGTGTTTCGGCGATGAGCCGGAACTGGTGGCGCAGCTGGGCCAGCACGGGGTACAGCTCTTCGGTGCTGCCCTGGGCAGACAGGGCCTTGGCCTGGGCCATCAGGGCCTCGGCCTCGTCCAGGTCCTCATGGGAGACGATGATGTGCATATAGCCTTGAACGTCCTGCCACAGGTCGTCCAAGGTGCCCAGCGCCGCCCCGCCGTCGCCGCCGGCATCCAGGTCGGCGGTGACTGTGTCCACCGCGGCAGTCCACTCGCCGCAGCGGTCCGTGACCCAGGCGGCGTTCCACAGGATGAAGAACAGCACGGCCAGCAGTACGAACAGGGGGATGCGGATGGCCCTCATCGCGCAGCCTCCTTCCGCAGACACACTACGGCGCCCTGCTGATCCACGGACAGCAAAAACACGTCCTGACTGCGGGCGATGCCCTGTCGGTGAAGCTCCTGTGCCAGCCAGCGGTCATCGCGGCCCGCCTGCCGGAGGTTATCCGTCAGCACCCGGCCGTCGTTGATGAGGATGATGGGCAGGAATACGTTGTCCTGTACGTCCAGCCCCAGCTGCTCCGGCGTGACCGGCTGGAGGGGACTGCGGGGCAGCACAGACAGCCGGCCGTTCGTCTCCAGCACGGCGTACTTTACGTCGCTCAGGTCGGTGATCCCCTGACCCCGCAGCTGCTCGAACAGCTCGTCCAGCGTCAGTCGGTTGCGGCGCATGGTCTCCTGCCGCAGCTTGCCGTCCACGATCACCAGGGCCGGCTGGCCGCAGACCAGGTCCCGGAAGCGTACGTTCCGCAGGCTGATGGCGCTGAACAGTGTGGACAGGGCGATCAGCGTGATGATGGGAATGACGCCGTTGAACAGCGGCAGGGCGAAGTCCTGCATGGGTACGGAGGCCAGGTCGGAGATCAGCAGCGTCAGCACCAGCTCGATGGGCTCCAGCTCGCCGATCTGCCGCTTGCCGCTGAGACGCAGGCCCGCGATCAGCAGCAGATAGAGAATGACCGTGCGGAAAAAGGCAGTCGCCATGATCGTACACCCCTTCGGAAGTTGTATTCCGGAGCAGTATGCCCCGCGGCGGGGCAAATTATGTTGGTATACAGCGGCAAAGCCGCTTTGTATATAGCTCGCAGAACGGAAAGGAGGATCTCGGCACAGGCCGACATAAGCGCCAGCGCTCATACAGCCGACGGATGTTTCCCGCCGGCTTGTCGCTGCTCTTTTTGAAGGCGGCGGCGAACATGAGACGACGAGGCGGAGAGTGATCGAAGTATTCGGCGGATGCTCTCCCGTGCCGTCCGGGTGCGTACACAGTCAGCAAATATGCGGGCGACCGCAAAACAGAGAGGCTGTGACCGGATGTGAAGACAAATGATCTGCGCGTTTGTGCTTCCGACCTATTATATTGATCGGAGGATTTTGCTTATATGTGTGGTATCGTAGGATACGTTGGACAGCAGCAGGCTGCGCCGCTGCTGCTGGACGGATTGTGCCGCCTGGAGTACCGGGGCTATGACTCCGCCGGTATCGCGGTCTGCAGCGGAGACACCCTTCAGGTACGCAAGACGCCGGGGCGTCTTGCGGCGCTGGAGGCGCTGACCCACGGCGGGGCGGATCTGCCGGGGACAGTGGGCATCGGCCACACCCGGTGGGCTACTCACGGCGAGCCCAACCAGGTGAACGCCCATCCGCAGGTCAGCGGCGATGGAAAGTTCGCCGTGGTGCACAACGGTATTATCGAGAATTTCGCCCGGCTGAAGCAGGAGCTGATCCAGAAGGGCTGCACGTTCGTGTCCGAGACGGATACGGAGGTGGTGGCCCAGCTGTTGGCCTGGTATTACAGCCAGTGCGGCGATGTGTTCGAGGCGGTGAACCAGATGCTCTCCCGGGTGGAGGGATCCTATGCGCTGGGTATCCTGTGCGCCGACACGCCGGACCGGATCATCGCCGCACGAAAGGACGCGCCGCTGCTGCTGGGCTGCGGCCGGGGGGAGAACTTCCTGGCCTCGGATGTGACGGCGCTGCTGCGGCACACCCGGGACGTGGTGTATATGGATGACGGCGAGCTGGCTGTCATCACGGCGGAGGGTATCCGTATCTACGACGAGCGCCGCCGGCCCATCGACAAGGAGCACCGTCACATCGACTGGGATGTGGACGCTGCGGAAAAGGGCGGTTACGACCACTTCATGCTCAAGGAGATCTATGAGCAGCCGGCGGCGGTGCGCCGCGCCATCACCGGACGCATCCGGGACGGCCGTGTGGTGCTCAGCGACCTGACTATGACTGACAGAGAGATCCGTGATATCGGCCGCATCTGCATCGTGGCCTGCGGGTCCAGCTACCATGTGGGCATGGTGGGGAAATACACCCTGGAACGGCTGCTGCGCCGGCCGGTGGAGGTCTGCCTGGCGTCGGAGTTCCGGTACAGCGACCCCCTGGTGGGCGAGGGCGATCTGGTCATCGTCATCAGCCAGTCCGGTGAGACGCTGGACTCCATGGCCGCCCTGCGCGAGGCCAAAAAGCGCGGTGCCCGGGTGCTGTCCATCGTGAACGTGGTGGGCTCGTCCATCGCCCGGGAAAGCGACGACGTGCTCTACACCTGGGCCGGACCGGAGATCGCCGTGGCCACCACAAAGGCGTACAGCACCCAGATGGCGGTGCTGCACCTGCTGGGGCTGTATTTCGGCGATGTGCTGGGCACCGTGGATTACGAGACATACAGCGCTATGGTACGGGGGCTGGAGGCCCTGCCGGGACAGATGGAGCAGGTGCTCTCCCATACGGAGGATATCCGCGCGGCCGCCAAATGGCTGGCGCAGGAGGAGGACGTGTTCTTCATCGGCCGTAATCTGGACTACGCATTGTCCCTGGAGGGGAGCCTGAAGCTGAAGGAGATCAGCTACATCCACTCGGAGGCCTATGCCTCCGGTGAGCTGAAGCACGGCACCATCTCCCTGATCCGCCAGGGAACGCCGGTGATCGCTGTGGCTGCCTATCTGCCGCTGCTGGATAAGGCGGTCAGCAATGTGGTGGAGGTACAGGCCCGCGGCGCGAAAGTGCTGGCCCTGACCACCGAGGCCGGGGCCGAGGCCCTGCACAAGCGGGTGGATACGGTGTTGACCGTGCCGGAGGCGGAGGCTATGCTCCTGCCGCAGCTGGGCGTGATTCCGCTGCAGCTGCTGTCCTACTACACAGCGCTGGAGCGCGGCTGCGACATTGATAAGCCGCGTAATCTGGCAAAGAGCGTCACTGTGGAATAAGATAGATCGGGGAGAAACGGATAAAATCCGTTTCTCCCCTTTCTTTTTCCGCCGCGGTATGCTACAATTAAAAATTGACTGAACAGAGAAAGGGCGTGTAGACCATGCACGAGGAGCTGATCCGGCGGCTCAACGAAACAAAGACCATGTCCATCGTGGGTATGTGCAAGAACGCGGGCAAGACCACCATGCTCAACTGGCTGCTGACGGCGGGCCATCTGCGGGGCACGTTGGGGCTGACCTCCATCGGGCGGGACGGCGAGTCCACCGATGTGGTCACCGGCACGGAAAAACCGGGTATCTTTGTCCGTGAGGGTACACTGATCGCCACGGCCAAGGATATGCTGCGGCTGGGCGACGTGACAAAAGAGATTTTGATGACCACAGGTATCCCTACCCCGCTGGGCGAGGTGGTCATCATGCGCGCCCGCAGCGCCGGCTATGTGCAGCTGGCGGGGCCCTCTATCACCACGCAGCTGCGGTCGGTGTCTGAGAGCTTTTTTGCCCTGGGGGCGGAGAAGTCTGTCATCGACGGTGCGCTGGGGCGCAAGAGCCTGGGCGCCCGGGCGGTGGCGGAGGGCGTTATCCTGTGTACCGGCGCCAGCTACAACGCCAGCATGGAGAAGGTCATCGCCGACACGGTGCACATCTACCGGCTGATGAACCTGCCCAAGGCCGAGACACTGCCGCCGGAGTGCCCCGACGGGCTGGAGGCCTGCGTCAGGGAGTACGGCGCAGCGCTGGTGACCGGCGCACTGACGGATACGATGGTGGTGCCGCTGCTGCGAAGCGGCGTGCTGCGGAAGTGCCGCCTGGTGGTCAAGGACCCCAGCAAGGTGCTGCTCAGCGCTGATACGCTGGATAAGCTGGCGGTGCGTGAGGTGGCGCTGGAGACGGAGGACGCGGCGAAGACGCTGTGCGTCACCGTGAACCCGGTGTCCGCCTACGGATGGAAATTCGACAAGGATGAATTCCTGTTCCGCATGAAAGAGGCGGTGGACGTACCGGTCATCAATGTGAAGGAGGAACTGGCATGATCGCGGTCAAGTTTGAGGAAAAAGAGAAAATCGGTCTGCAATACGCGCTGGAAACGCTGCACGGCTGCTCGCCCTTTGGTCAGGAACGCATCCGGCGGCTGCGGTTTTATGCGCCGGAGGAACGCGCCGCACTGGAGGAGGAGCTGTACAACGTGGAGCAGGCGGCCAACGCCGCCGGCGAGCTGAAGGACGTGTACAACAAGCTGATGACCGGCCTGTGCCAGATGAAGGATATCCGCAACTCCCTGCGCCGCTGCGCGGCGGGGGAGACGCCGGACCATGTGGAGCTGTTTGAGATCAAGGGCTATTTGCAGCGGCTGGACGGTATGCGCCCGCTGTTTGAGCAGATCAACGCGGTGACGCACTTCAAGGGCATGACCTTCCACGAGGTGAAGGACGCATTGGCGGTGCTGGACCCGGACGGTACCGGGAGCCGGGGCTTCTATATCCCGGACAGCGCCACGGCAAAACTGAAGGAGATCCGCAGCGCCAAGAAAGAGGTGGAGGAACGGTTGTTCCACGCCCAGACCGACGCGGAAAAGGACGATCTGCGCCTGAAGCGCACCCGGCTGTGCGGCGAGGAGGACGCGGAGGAGATGCATGTCCGCAAGGCCATGGGCGCGGCGCTGGCCCCTATGGTGGACGATCTGCTCTCCGATGCGGAGACGGCGGGACGTCTGGACTTTATTATCCAAAAGGCACTGTTTGCCGTGCGCTACGGCGGTGTGAAGCCGGAGCTGACGGAGAAGGACCTGGAGCTGGAGGATATGATCAATCCGGAGATCTGCGACCTGCTGGAGCAGCAGGGCCGCCGCTTCGTGCCGGTATCCATCTCCCTGACGCCCGGGGCCACGGTCATCACCGGCGCCAACATGGGCGGAAAGTCCGTGGCCATGAAGACGGTGGCGCTGAACGTGCTGCTGCTGCAGGCGGGCTTCCTGGTGTGCGCCAAAAAAGCTCGTATGCCGCTGTTCCACAGCGTGAAGATGCTCTTTGACGATCTGCAGTCCATCCAGTCCGGCCTGTCCGGCTTCGGTTCGGAGATCGTACAGTTCCAGAAGGCGCTCTCCGAGGTGGAGCAGGGCTATTCGCTGTTCCTACTGGATGAGTTTGCCCGGGGCACCAACCCGGACGAGGGTGCGGTGATCGTGCAGGCGGTGACGCGGTATCTCAACGGTGTGGACGCCATCTCACTGCTGACCACCCACTATGACAAGGTGGCGGAGTACGCCCGGACCCACTATCAGATCATCGGCCTGCGGGATATCGACCCGGAGGCCATCCGCCGGGAGCTGGCCGTGACCAGCGAGGACGGCGTGGCGGTCATCGCGCGGCACATGAACTACGGTCTGTATCGGGTGGAGGGAAAGTCCGACTGCCCGCGGGACGCGCTGAATATCTGCCGGATGCTGTCCCTGAAGCCGGAGATACTGAAAATGGTGGAGGAAAGCTATTAAAAAAGCGCCCTGCGGGGCGCTTTTTTTCTGTGCGGGGTGCGGGCATGGAGGGAGGGGTGCTTTCTCGGGGAAACGCCGAAATACAAGGCTGAAATTTATTCGTATCGCACAAAAAAGTTATTGTCTTTTCTGTCACAATGTCACTTGACAAGACCGCTGAAAAAGGTATAATTTATAGATAGAAATTTCATAATATCAGTCAATAGAGGCGCGGAGGACAGGGTACTGCATATTTGGGGACAGGCACCCGGTAAATTTGCAGGAAGGGGTCTTCCGCCGAAGGGGCCGGACGGGTCTGTGCGTGCGGTTCCTGGCAGCGCGGTGTAAGCGGCGCTGCTGTCATGTAGTGATACATGGAGCGCTATTGGTCAACGACCTTGACCGATAGCGCTTTTTTCATACCCAAAAGAAGTGCCGAGGCCAGCTCTGGTATTGGAAATGCACGTCCAAAAATTTGAAGGAGGAAAAACTTATGGAAAAGATGACATCTCTGCTTCGTCTGCGTATGAGCGCGAAGGACGCCCACTACGGCGGCAACCTGGTGGACGGCGCACACATGGTGCACCTGTTCGGCGATGTGGCCACCGAGCTGCTGATCAAGTGCGACGGCGATGAGGGCCTGTTCTGCGCGTATGACAACGTGGAGTTCCTGGCGCCCGTCTACGCCGGCGACTACATCGAGGCCTACGGCGAGATCGAGAAGATCGGCAACACCTCCCGTACCATGAAGTTCGAGGCCCGCAAGGTCATCGTCTCCCGCCCCGACATCAGTGCTTCCGCCGCTGACGTTCTGGCTGAGCCCGTGGTGGTCTGCCGTGCCCACGGCACCTGCGTCACCCCCAAGGACTGCCAGCGTCTGCCCATTGAGAAGTAAGGAGCGGAAACAATGGAGAAGCTTATCATTACCGCTGCCATCTGCGGCGCTGAGGTCACTAAGGCCCAGAACGAGGCTGTTCCCTATACCGTCGAGGAGATGGTCCGCGAGGCCAAGTCCGCGTACGAGGCCGGTGCGGCGATCCTGCACATCCACGTCCGTGAGGATGACGGTACTCCCACCCAGGGCCGCGAGCGTTTCAAGGTCGTCATGGACGCCATCCGCAAGGAGCTGCCCGACGTCATCATGATCCCCTCCACCGGCGGCGCCACCGGCATGAGCCCCGAGGAGCGTCTGCAGCCCACCGAGCTGTTCCCCGAGATGGCCACCCTGGACTGCGGTACCTGCAACTTCGGCGATGAGATCTTCGATAACACTATGCCCACCATGCGCGCCTTCGGCAAGCGTATGATCGAGAACGGCATCAAGCCCGAGTACGAGTGCTTCGAGCTGGGCCATATCGACACCGTTCTGGGCATGGCCAAGAAGGGCGAGGTCCCCGGCGATCCCATGCAGTTCAACTTCGTGCTGGGCGTGCACGGCTGCACCCCCGCCACTGTGGAGAACCTGGCGTTCTTCGCCAGCAAGATCCCGGCCAACGCTACCTGGACGGTGTCCGGCGTGGGCCGCGCTGCCTGGACCATGGCCGCTGCCGCTATCGCTATGGGCGGCAACGTCCGCGTGGGCTTCGAGGACAACATCTATCTGGGCAAGGGCCAGAAGGCCGCGTCCAACGGTGAGCTGGTGGCCAAGGTCGTCCGTATCGCCAAGGAGCTGGGCCGCGAGATCGCTACCCCCGCCGAGGCCCGCGAGATCCTGTCCCTCAAGCCCCTCAAGTAATGGCGCAGTCACTGAAAGCTATTAAAAGAAAGAATTATAAATAAATTTAGGAGGAAACTAAAATGGCTGAACTGAAAGGCAACAAGTACGGTACCCACCGCGTTATCGAGCCCAAGGGCGTTCTGACCCAGGCTGCTTGGAAGATCGACAACGACATGAGCAAGGTCTATTCCAACGAGATCGTCTGCGATGTCACCTCCCTGAACATCGACTCCGCTTCCTTCACTCAGATCTCTGAGGCCTGCGGCGGCGACGAGAAGAAGATCGGCGAAATGATCCTGGGCATCGTCGCTGAGCGCGGCAAGCAGCAGAACCCCGTTACCGGTTCCGGCGGTATGTTCAAGGGTGTCGTCGCTCACATCGGCGAGGACCTGAAGAAGAAGCCCGGCTTCGACCTGAAGGAAGGCGACAAGATCGTCTCTCTGGTCTCCCTGTCCATGACCCCGTTGAAGATCGACAAGATCCTGGCCATCCACAAGGATATCGACCGCGTGGACATCGTCGGCAAGGCCATCCTGTTCGAGTCCGCTCTGTATGCCAAGATGCCCGATGATATGTCCGAGCCTCTGGCCCTGGCTGCTCTGGACGTGGCCGGCGCTCCCGCGCAGGCCCGCAAGCTGCCCCACGAGGGTGACAGCGTCCTGATCCTGGGCGCCAACGGCAAGTCCGGTGTTCTGTGCGGTTGGGAAGCTATGAAGAAGGTCGGCCCCAAGGGTAAGGTCGTGGGCGTCGTCCGCAACCCCAAGCAGGTCCCCGGCCTGATGGAGCTGGGCGTGTACACCGACGTGATCGTCGCCGACTGCACCAAGCCCGTTGAGGTCATGGAGGCTGCTCTGGCTGCCAACGACGGCAAGGAGTATGATCTGTCCATCTGCTGCGTGAACATCGAGTCCTGCGAGATGTCCGCTATCCTGCCCGTCCGCGACGACGGTCTGGTGTACTTCTTCTCCATGGCTACCTCCTTCACCAAGGCTGCCCTGGGCGCCGAGGGTATCGGCAAGGACGTTACCATGATCATCGGCAACGGCTATACCAAGAACCACGCTCAGATCACCCTGGACGTGCTGCGCGAGAACCCCAAGCTGCGCAAGCTGTTCGACGAGAAGTACTGCTAAACGAAACTGACCGAAGCTGGGTGTCCCCTTCGGGGGACTCCCAGCCTTTGGCGTACCTAAAACAACGATTTTTGTGAAGGAGAAACGACATGAAAACTCGCAATGGTCTGTTCGCTGACGTTCCTGAAAATCTGTGGAACGACTGGCATTGGCAGGTTGCCAACCGCGCTGAGACGATCGAAGATCTGAAAAAGTACATGACCCTGACCCCCGACGAGGAAGCCGGCGTTGCCAAGACCCTGGGCAAGCTGCGCATGGCCGTCACCCCCTACTATCTGTCCCTGATCGATCTGAACGATCCGTTTGATCCCATCCGCAAGATGGCTATCCCCCGCGCTGAGGAGCTGGAGTATGCCGACTATGAGGATGCCGATCCCCTGCACGAGGATACCGACTCCCCCACCCCCGGCCTGACCCACCGCTATCCTGACCGCGTGCTGCTGCTGATCACCGACCAGTGTTCCATGTACTGCCGTCACTGTACCCGTCGCCGTTTTGCCGGTCAGAACGACTGCGAAGTGCCTATGCAGCAGATCGACAAGTGCATCGATTATGTGGCCGCCCACCCCGAGGTCCGCGACGTGCTGCTGTCCGGCGGTGACTCCCTGATGGTCGAGGACGACACCCTGGAGTACATCATCAAGCGCGTGCGCGCCATCCCCCATGTGGAGATCGTGCGTCTGGGCTCCCGTACGCCCGTTGTGTGCCCCCAGCGTATCACCCCCGAGCTGTGCGCCATGCTGAAGAAGTATCACCCCGTGTGGCTGAACACCCACTTCAACACCCCCAAGGAGTTCACTCCCGAAGCCGCCAAGGCCTGCGCTATGCTGGCTGACGCCGGTATCCCCCTGGGTAACCAGTCCGTGCTGCTGGCCGGCGTGAACGATTGCTCTCACGTGATGATGGAGCTGGTCCACGGTCTGGTCAAGATGCGTGTGCGCCCCTATTATATCTATGCCTGCGATCCTTCCCTGGGTCTGAGCCACTTCCGTACCCCCGTGTCCAAGGGTATCGAGATCATGGAAGCCCTGCGCGGTCATACCTCCGGCTACTGCATCCCCACCTTCGTGGTCGACGCTCCCGGCGGCGGCGGCAAGACCCCCGTTATGCCCAACTACCTGATCTCCGAGACGCCTCGTAAGGTCATCCTGCGCAACTTCGAGGGCGTTATCACCTCTTACACCCAGCCCGAGCACTATGTTCAGGATTGCCACTGCGACGTCTGCACCGGCAAGAAGAAGGTGGAGAAGACCGGCGTGGCATGGGTCGCCGAAGGCACCAAGCAGCGCTATCTGGAGCCCACCAAGCTGCTGCGTAACGAGCGTCACGTCAAGAAGTAAGAGAGAGGAAAAACTATGGAAAGCAAACTCGGCTTGAATTTTGAGCTGGTCAACCGTGCCCGTGCCTCCGCCGCCAAGATCGCGGACGACACCCAGCACTTTATCGACCAGCACACCACCGTCACGGTGGAGCGCGCTGTTTGCCGTCTGCTGGGTATCGATGGCGTCAACGATATGGACGTTCCTCTGCCCAACGTGGTCGTTGACCACCTGATGGCAAACTCCCTGCTGCCCGTGGGTGCCGCGTGGGCTATCGGCAACGCTATGGTGGAGACCGGCAAGGATCCCCAGGGCGTGGCAGATGCCGTGAACAGCGGCGAGCTGGACCTGAGCAAGGTCCCCGCCCATTCCGACGCGGAGATTCGCGGCGCTATCACCCCCGTGGTGAACGCTACCGTGGACCGCATCAACAAGAACGTCGCCAAGCGTAACAGCTACCTGAAGGCGTGGGGTGATAAGGAAGGCCCGTACCTGTACATCATCGTGGCTACCGGCAATATCTACGAGGATATCACGCAGGCCAAGGCCGGTGCCAAGCAGGGTGCCGACATCATCGCCGTCATCCGTACCACCGGTCAGTCCCTGCTGGACTACGTGCCTTACGGCGCGACCACCGAGGGCTTCGGCGGCACCTACGCCACGCAGGAGAACTTCCGCCTGATGCGCGCGGCGCTGGACGAGGTAGGCGAGGAGCAGCACCGCTATATCCGGCTGTGCAACTACTGCTCCGGCCTGTGCATGCCCGAGATCGCCGCTATGGGCGCTCTGGAGCGTCTGGACGTCATGCTGAACGATGCGCTGTACGGCATCCTGTTCCGCGACATCAATATGCAGCGCACCATCGTGGACCAGTACTTCTCCCGTGTCATCAACGGCTATGCCGGCGTTATCATCAACACCGGTGAGGATAACTATCTGACCACCGACGACGCTATCACCGCGGCCCACACCGTGCTGGCCTCCCAGTTCATCAACGAGGCCTTTGCCAAGACCGCCGGTATGCGCGAGGAGCAGATGGGTCTGGGCCACGCGTTCGAGATGGATCCCGCCGTGGAGGATACGTTCCTGTACGAGCTGGCGCAGGCCCAGATGGCCCGCGAGATCTTCCCCAACGCGCCCCTGAAGTATATGCCTCCCACGAAGTTCATGACCGGCAACATCTTCCGCGGTCACATTCAGGACGCCCTGTTCAACATGGTGACCATCCTGACCAACCAGAAGCTGTGCCTGCTGGGCATGATGACCGAGGCCATCCACACCCCGTTCATGTCCGACCGCGCGCTGTCCATCGAGAACGCGCAGTATATCTTCCGCACCATGAAGGATCTGGGCGATGAGCTGACCTACAAAGAGGGCGGCATCATCCGCAACCGCGCCAACGAGGTGCTGACAAAGGCCACCGACCTGCTCTCCGAGATCGAGAAGCTGGGCCTGTTCACCACCATCGAGAAGGGCATCTTCGCCGACGTGAAGCGCCCCAAGGACGGCGGCAAGGGCCTGGCCGGCGTGGTCATCAAGGACGACAAATACTTCAACCCGTTCATTGAAGTCATGAAAGGCAAGGTGGGAGCATGAGCAGCGGACTGTATAATACCCATAAGATCGATTTCGATACAACGCTGGATCTGACCCGCCTGAAGCCCTATGGCGACACCATGAACGACGGTAAGGTACAGACCAGCTTCACCCTGCCCATCAAGGATGATGAGCGCGGTGAGGAGGCTGCCCGCCAGATCGCCAAGAAGATGGGTCTCGAGGAGCCCAACGTGGCCTATCACACCGCATTGGACAAGGAGTTCACCTTCTATGTGGTCTATGGCAGTTGCGTACACTCCGTGAACTACGAGGATATCCATGTTATTACTGTGGAGTCCGATGTGATGAGCATGGAGGATACCAATGAGTACATCAAAGAGCACATCGGCCGCAAGGTCGTGATGGTGGGTGCCTCCACCGGCACCGACGCTCACACCGTGGGTATCGACGCTATCATGAACCGCAAGGGCTTCGCCGGCCACTACGGCCTGGAGCGTTACGAGATGATCGAGGCCTATAACCTGGGCTCTCAGGTCCCCAACGAGGAATTCATCAAGAAGGCGCTGGAGCTGCACGCGGACGTGCTGCTGGTCAGCCAGACCGTTACCCAGAAGGATGTACACATCCAGAACCTGACCAACCTCATCGAGCTGCTGGAGGCCGAGGGCCTGCGCGACAAGTTCGTCGTATGCTGCGGCGGTCCCCGCATCACCCATGAGCTGGCCAAGGAGCTGGGCTTTGACGCCGGTTTCGGCGCCGGCAAGTATGCCGACGACGTGGCGTCCTTCGCCGTGACCGAAATGGTCAAGCGCGGCATGAAGTAAAACCATACGGCACCACTGGGTCAACTGCATAGGCAGATGGCCCAGTGGTTGCTGTCATAAAAAAGTAGGAGGAACAGAAATGGCAAAGAAACCTGTATTGACTGCCAAGGAAGCGGCGGCCATGATCCCCGACGGCGCCACGATTATGTGCGGCGGCTTCCTGGCTTGCGGCCAGGCCCGCGCTATCGTCAAGGAGCTGGTGGCCCTGGGCACGAAGGACCTGACCCTGATCGCCAACGATATGGGCCGCGCGACTGGCCCCATGGGCGAGGAGTTCTTCGGCATCGCGGAGCTGATCCACAACCATCAGGTCAAGCGCGTCATCGCCACCCATGTGGGCATGACCCCCGAAGTCGGCCAGCAGAACACCGAGGGCACGCTGGAGGTCAATCTGCTGCCCCAGGGCACCCTGGCTGAGTGCATCCGCGCCGGCGGCGCCGGCCTGGGCGGCGTGCTGACCCCCGTGGGCATCGACACGCTGGTGGAGGACTCCCCCTTCTGCCTGGGCCGCCACACTGTGGACGGCAAGGATTATCTGCTGATGAAGCCCATCCACGCCGATTTCGCCCTGCTGGGCGCCTATAAGTGCGATGAGTACGGCAACTGCTGGTACAAGGGCACCATGCGTAACTTCAACGTGGTGATGGCCACTGCCGCAGACACCGTGATCGCCGAGTGCGAGTATATCGTCCCCGTGGGCGATATCGAGCCGGAGAACGTCCATACCTACGGTATGTGCGTGAACTACATCGTGGAAGGAGACAGAAAGTAATGGAAAAGTCTGAGATCAAGGGCTTTATTGCCAAGCGCTGCGCCAAAGAGCTGAAAGATGGCGACGTCGTGAATCTGGGCATCGGTCTGCCCACCCTGATCCCCCACTACCTGCCCGAGGGCGTTGAGGTAATCATCCACGCTGAGCTGGGTATCGTCTCCGCAGGCAAGGCACCCAAGGAGGGCGACGAGAACTATGATCCGTACCACGTTGTGGACGCCGGCGGCAGTCCCGCCTCCGTGGCCTATGGCGGCGGCTTCATCGACTCCGCCAGCAACTTCGGCCTGATCCGCGGCGGCCATGTGGACGCTTGCTTCCTGGGCGCGCTGGAGGTCGATGCTGAGGGCAACCTGGCCAACTGGATCATCCCCGGCAAGAAGATGCCCGGCATGGGCGGCGCCATGGACCTGTGCGTGGGCGCCAAGCACTGCATTGTGTGCATGGAGCACACCGCCAAGGGCAACCCCAAGATCTTCGAGAAGTGCCGTCTGCCCCTGACCGCCTCTCACTGCGTGAACAAGATCATCACGGAGATGTGCGTGTTTGAGGTCACTGACAAGGGCCTGCTGATGACCGAGATCAATCCCGAGTTTACCGTGGACCAGATCAAGGAAGCTACTGCCGCACCCTTTGAGGTCGCCGTTGACCTGAAGAGTATGCTGGACTAAGTGAAAATGCGTATGACTCCCCCGGCGAAGCCGGGGGAGTTGTTTTTGGGGGGGAGCGGTGAGCCGCGACACCTCATCCGGCGCTGCGGGGAACCTTCCCCTCGAGGGGAAGGCAAGGGGCTGGGCGGACCGATGCGGGAATATTTCCAAAATGTGGAAAAATGCAAGAAATTTGTTACCGGGAATGGGGGTTTTAGGGGGAAATGCTGAAATGGGGGTGGACAAATGGGGAGAGTGTGGTATAATCTGTGTATCCGCAGGAGTACTCCTGCTTTGGCGTTTTAACGGGATTAAAACGAAGCGACCTGCGGAAATTTGACCTGAAAAGGGGTAGAGGACATGAAAAAGTGGATGGCGACTGTTTTGGCGCTGGTACTGGTGCTGGGACTGTGCAGCGTGAGCTGGGCGGCGGAATATGACGGTTTTGTTAAAGGCGAACAAGGCGCCAATGGGATGGATACTTATTCCGTTGATGTGACGAGCCAAGAGCAATTGCAGGCAGCAGTTAAGGCAACGGATTGCTTTGGCGCAAATATGATCATCAATATTAAAAATGATATTACGATCACAGGGAGTTGGGAGCCTGGGTACATCAACGGCTATGGAAAGAGCGGAAAGGCTGGAACCGGTGTTGTGACAGTGAACGGGAATGGCAATAAAATCACCGGTCTGAGTGATATGCTGTTTTCGGGATCATGGGCGGGTAAGTGTGCACTGATCGTTAAAGATCTGACGATTGCGAACGCGAATATCAAAGTTGAAATAGATGATGGAACAGAAAGCAAAGGAGTAGGTGCATTTCTTGGCAGCGCTGGGGCAACGACAGAGGTTGTGTTCTCAAATTGCCATTTGGTAGATTCTCATGTGGAAGGCGGACATTGGACGGGTGGTTTTGTCGGATATTCTGCTGGTTATAGCGGCAGTGATGGACCGGTGTTCCAAACAGTCAAGTTCACGGGGTGCACGGTAAGCGGCAGCACATTGACAGGTAAAGGCTCTGTTGGTGCGCTGATGGGACATGCTACTGGTGACGCTTGGACGTCGGTGGAGGTGAAGAATACCTCTGTTACTACGAATGAAGTGACATCTACCGGGAGTTCTAACAACAAGGCTGGCGCTTTGTTTGGTACGACGGGAGCAGCCGGTACGGCGAAGAACGGGAAAACTGGTGGTATCGTGGTTGAGGCGGTAGTTGAGGGCAACACTGTAAAATCCAACGGAACGCAGGTAACGACCATCTATGGGCGTCAGGGTTCGTCCGAGGGCAAGCTGGAGCTGACTGGCGGTTGCTATGATAATATGCCTATTGCAGAAGGAGATGCGAGTTGGGCGGCTCCTAATGGAAGCCTGGCGATGGCGGAAGTGACAGGTGAGTCCGGCGAGATCACGTACAACTATGGTACGGATTATATCCAGGCAGCAGCGACCGCTGAAGGTGTAAAGACCATCATCATTAAGAACGGTGATGTACAGTTGACCGGCGTATCAGCGGGAGTGAACGTGAGAAACCATGCCGAGGGGAATACGGTGACAGTTAACGGCAGCAAGAACATTACCAAACAGGATGAGGAAGGATATACTGTTCCTCAGCCGGAGCAGAAGCCGTCCGGAAACCACTACTACTATTACGCACCCAGCACCGATACCACAGAGACCAAGGGTTCTCCCAAGACCTTTGACGCGGGCGTGGGCATCTACGCCGTGACGGCGATGCTGTCCGTGACCGGTATGGCGTGGGTCGGCAAGAAGCGGCACTAAGTCAACAAAAAAGAAAGCCCGTGAGGGCTTTCTTTTTTTGACATTTGCGGGGGCGAGGGCTGTGCCTGCGGGCGGCTGCGCTTTTATTTTTCACCCTTGGTCAGGTTGGTCAGGACGGTCTTGACGCCCTCCAGACCCTCGCCGGCGGCCTTTTTCACGCCTTCAAGCCCCTCACCGGCGGCCTTTTTCAGCTCGTCCTTCACGTCCACGGCCAGGCGGCGGAATATCTCGGCGATGATCTTCTTTTTCTCCTCGTCCGCGCCGGCGTACTGCTTCAGCAGCGCCGCGCCGCCGGCCAGACCGCCGCTGCGGAGGTCGTCCAGCGTCCGGGCTTTGCCGGACAGAGAGAGTACGTCAAACAGCGCGTCGGTGAACTGCTCACGCTCGGCGGGGGTCATGGAGCCGATCCACTCCCGGAGCACATCGTCGGAGAGCCTGCCCATCTGGGAACGCTGGCCCAGGTGGACAAAGCGGGTGCCCACCACGCTCCAGGACAGGGGCTCGTGCTGCATGATGGAACGGTTGGCGCTGTCGATAACGGCGTAGTCCTCGGCGTGTTCCAGCAGGACGCCTACGATGGAGGACTCGGGGATATAGGTGTGCAGCTTATCGGCCACCCGGCGGTATTCCGGGGTGTCCAGCATATCCCGGGCGAAGCCGGGGCCATCGTTGTTATAGGCGGACAGCAGGCGGTCCTTCTGCAGCTCGGCAGGCAGATAGATTGCCGCCCATGCGGCCAGATTGCCGCCCTTGCTGTGGCCGCCGATACGCAGGGGCAGGGCGGGGCAGAGGGACGCCATCTCTGTAGCGTAGGACACGGCGCGCGTCTGGGCGGGGACGGCGGAGAGGAAGCTCATGTTGAAGTCCTCTTTCCAGCCGGCCAGAGAGGTGTCGGTGCCCATGAAGGCGACGAACAATGTGCCGTCGGGCACCAGGAAGGAGAGCGCGTCGAACTGCTTGGCGCTCTGTTCGTCATATTCGTGGGTATAGCCGAACAGGCGCAGGTCCCGGAAGCGTTCGGTCTGTGCCGCCAGACGCAGCAGGGGGAGATAGCTGAGCTCGGAGAGGCCCAGCTGGTCATCCTTGTCAGTGAGCAGGGGTGCGACCTGGGCCAGGGTGGGCGCCGCGGCGGGGTCCTTGGTATGGACCGCGTCGATGCGGCGGAAGTTGATATAGGAGAGGATGCACAGCACCAGGTTGTCCACCTCGTTGAAGCCGTCACGGGCAAAGGTCAGGTCGCCGCGCCAGCGGAGGTAATCGAAGGGTGTGCCGTTGACGGGGGCCAGCTGTTTGGGTGTGTTCTTTTCCATATAGACCTCCTTGCGTATGGTATATGCAGTATACCACACTTTGCCCGCGGCCACAACGGGCAGCGCGGCAAAAAATGTTTGGCGAAAAATGTTTACAGTTGCGGCGTTGACGATGGGGGACTTCTATTGTATAATAAACTGATTTATTATGGGGAGGGTCCGTCTGTATGTGGATCGCGAAGGATTGGAAGGATTATGAGCTGCTGGACTGCGGCGGCGGCGAAAAGCTGGAGCGCTGGGACCGACAGGTATTGGTGCGCCCCGATCCCCAGGCGATCTGGGAGACGGATAAGACCACGCGGCTGTGGCGCGGCGCAACAGGACGCTATTCCCGGTCTTCTACCGGAGGCGGTCATTGGGATAAAGGCAAGCTGCCGGAAAGCTGGCAGGTGCATTACAAAGACCTGACATTTCAGGTGAAGCCCATGAACTTCAAGCATACGGGATTGTTCCCGGAGCAGGCGGTAAATTGGGATTTCGCCATGGACAAGATACGGCATGCCGGAAGGCCTATCCGGGTGCTGAACCTGTTTGCCTATACCGGCGGGGCTACGGTAGCCTGTGCGAGGGCCGGGGCTTCTGTGTGCCATGTGGACGCGGCCAAGGGTATGGTGGCCTGGGGTAAGGAGAACGCCCGTCTATCCGGCCTGGGCGAGGCGCCCATCCGCTGGATCGTGGACGACTGCGCCAAGTTCGTGGAGCGTGAGATACGCCGGGGCAAGACCTATGACGCCATTATCATGGATCCGCCCTCCTACGGGCGCGGGCCCGGCGGCGAGGTGTGGAAGTTAGAAGACAATCTGTATCCCTTTGTGGAGCTGTGCAGCCGGGTGCTGTCGGACAAGCCGCTGTTCGTGGTATTGAACAGCTATACCACGGGGTTGGCGCCGTCGGTGCTGGGGTACATATTGCAGATGCTGGTAGGGCGGAAATTCGGCGGCACGGTCACATGGGACGAGCTGGGCCTGCCCTGCACGGAAAGCGGCATGGCGCTGCCCTGCGGCGCCACGGGAAGATGGTTTTCCGAGTAAACGAGAACGGAAGTAATTGCGTATGGCAGTGATGATAGAGACAAGGGACCTGACCTATACGTACCCTGCGCCGGAGGGGGAGACAAATCCTCCGGCCCTGCGGGATGTATCGGTACAGATCGAAAAGGGTAGCTTTACGGTGGTGCTGGGCCACAACGGCTCCGGCAAGTCCACCTTTGCCAAGCACCTGAACGCGGTGCTGCTGCCGTGCGGCGGTGCCGTGTATGTGGACGGAATGGACACGCGGGACGAGAAGTTGCTGCTGGAGATACGGCGGCGGACGGGGATGGTGTTCCAGAACCCGGACAATCAGATCGTGGCCAATGTGGTGGAGGAGGATGTAGCCTTCGGCCCGGAGAACCTGGGTGTGCCTACGGCGGAGATACGCCGGCGGGTGGACGATGCGCTGGCGGCGGTGGGCATGGAGCAATTCGCCAGCCACGCACCGCACCTGCTCTCCGGCGGGCAGAAGCAGCGCATCGCCATTGCGGGTATTCTGGCCATGGAGCCGGAGTGCATCGTGCTGGACGAGGCCACGGCTATGCTGGACCCGGCGGGACGGCGTGAGGTCATCGACACCGTGCTGCGGCTGAACCGGGAACAGGGTATTACCGTGGTGCTTATCACCCATCACATGGTCGAGGCGGAGCGTGCAGACCGAGTGATCGTGATGAACGACGGCGAGGTAGCGATGGACGGTACGCCGCGGCAGGTGTTCTCACAGGTGGAGCGCCTGCATGAACTGGGCCTGGCGGCGCCGGATACGGTGGAATTGCTGTATCGGCTGCGGCGGGACGGAGTAGATGTGCCGCTGGAAAACCTGACGGTAGACGAGTGCGCCGATACCATTTGCCGCGCTTTCGGCGAGGCGGAAGGGAAGTAACATTGGAACCGATTTTGCAGATAGAGGACCTGACCCACACCTATTCGGCGGGGACGCCGTTCCAGCGCAGCGCCGTGGAGGGGCTGAGCATGACTGTGGGCGCAGGGGAGTTCTTGGGCGTGATCGGACACACCGGGTCCGGTAAATCCACGCTGATACAGCATCTGAACGGGCTTTTGCAGCCCACGTCCGGTCGTATTCTCCTGGAGGGGAAGGACATCTGGGCGGATCCGAAAAAAATACGGGACGTGCGCTTCAAGGTGGGGTTGGTGTTCCAGTACCCGGAATACCAGCTGTTCGAGGAGACGGTGTATAAGGACATCGCCTTTGGACCGAAGAACATGGGACTGGACGCGGAGGAGATCGACCGGCGGGTGCGGGACGCGGCGGCCTTTGTGGGACTGCACGAGACGCTGCTGGACAAGTCGCCCTTTGAGCTCTCCGGCGGACAGAAGCGCCGTGTGGCTATCGCGGGCGTCATCGCCATGGAACCGAAGGTGCTGGTGTTGGACGAGCCCACGGCGGGGCTGGATCCCCAGGGGCGGGACACCATACTGGCACAGATACAGGCCTATCACCGCGCCAAGGGCGCGGCGGTGGTGCTGGTGAGCCACAGCATGGAGGAGATCGCCAGAAACGTGGACCGCATCGTTGTGCTGTCCGACGGAAAGGTATATATGGAGGGCGCGCCGAAGCAGGTGTTTGCCCGGGCGCATGAACTGGAGCAGGTGGGGCTGGATGTGCCTCAGGTGACGAAGGTGGCCGCCGCGCTGAAAGCGCGGGGGCTGGATATCGATACAGCGGTATACACCGTGGAGGCGCTGGAGCAGAAGCTGCTGTCGCTGAAGGGGGGTGCCGGCGGATGCTGAAGGATATCACACTGGGACAGTTCTTCCCGGCGGATACGCCGGTACACCGACTGGACCCCAGGACAAAGCTGCTGTGCGTCATCCTCTACATCGTGGCGCTGTTCAGCGCCAAAAGCGTACTGACCTATGGAATCATGATCACGGTGCTGGCGGTGTCGGTGCTGGTGTCGCGGGTGCCGTTCAAGTCGTTGACAAAGGGCTTGAAGCCCGTCTATTTTGTGGTGGCCTTCACGGCCGTTATGAATATGTTTTTCACCGCCGGTACGCCGGTGGCGGATGTTTGGCTGCTGCGGAGCATCACCTGGGAGGGTGTTGTAGCCGCCGTGCAGATGGTGCTGCGGATCGTGATGCTCATCATGGGCACATTTTTGATGACGTACACCACCAGTCCCATCGCCCTGACGGACGGCATGGAGAGCCTGCTGGGGCCGCTGAAAAAGCTGCGCCTGCCGATCCACGAGCTGGCCATGATGATGTCTATCGCGCTGCGGTTCATCCCCACGCTGATCGAGGAGACAGACAAGATCATGTCGGCACAGAAGGCCCGCGGCGCGGACTTTGAGACAGGCAATATCTTCCGGCGTGCCAAAGCGCTGGTTCCCATTTTGGTGCCGCTGTTCATCAGTGCGTTCCGCCGTGCCGATGAACTGGCTACGGCTATGGAATGCCGCTGTTACCACGGTGGTGAGGGGCGTACAGCCCTGCGGGTGCTGCGGTATAAGGCGGCGGACTGGCTGGTGCTGGCGGCGTTCCTGGCGCTGACGGCAGGCATTATCGTTTTGAAAAAGCTTGGCTTTTGAGTGAGAGGAGGCGGGGCCTATGCGGAATATCGCGCTGGTATTGATGTACAACGGCACCGCCTATCACGGCTGGCAGGTGCAGAAGACGGAGGTCTCCGTGGCGCAGACGCTGGAAAAGGGCTTGTCTATGGTGTGCGGCCATCCGGTGAAGGTCATCGGCTGCGGCCGCACGGATGCCGGCGTCCACGCGGAGCACTATGTGGCCAATTTCCGTACAGAGTCGCGGATACCGGTGGATCGCCTGCCCTTTGCGGTGAATACCCATATCCCGGAGGATATTGTGGTAAAGGCGGCCTATGAGGTAGCCGATGACTTTAACGCCATCGGGTCGTGCATCCAAAAGGAGTATACCTACCGTATCTACAACTCCCGGATCAAAAACCCCTTTTACGTTCACCGGGCATATTTCTATCCCAAGAAATTGGATGAGGACTTGATGGACCGGGCGGCCCGGATGTTCGAGGGGACCCACGATTTCGCCGCTGTGCGGAGTGTGGGGACCAACGTGCGGAGCACCGTGCGGACTATCCACTACTGCCGTGTGACGCGGAATGGGGAACTGCTGGAGCTGAAGGTATGCGCGGACGGTTTCTTGTATAATATGGTACGTGCCATTACCGGCACGGTGCTGTACGCGGCGGAGGGGAAGCTGATGCCGGAGGACATCCCGGAGATACTGAATTCGGGCAACCGGACGCTGGCGGGGCCCACGGCGCCGCCGGGAGGGCTGTATCTCACGCGAGTATGGTATGAGGATGAACGGTTGAATGGATAACAACACCAACAACTGGAAAGAGTTTACCCTGGGCGACGTCCAGGAGGAGCATCCCCGGCGTGTGGCCAAGCGCAGCCGGAAGCCGCTGCTGGTACTGCTGATCGTGGCGGTATTGGCGGTAGCGGCGGTGACAGTGGCGGTGCTGCTGGACCGCAGCGGTTTTGATGGTCTGCGCCGCAAGGTCATTTACGCCAAGGCTGTGAAGGATGAAAACGGCTGTGCCCAACTGTATCGTTACAGCAGCGACCAGTCGGGTCATTTTGCCTCGCTGGAGGGCAGCCTTGTGTCTGTGTCCATGCACCAACTGACGGTGCTGGATGAGCAGAACAAGACGCTGTATGACGAGGCGGTGAAGTTCCAATCACCGGCGTTGTCCGTCGGCGGCGGACGTGCCGCAGCCTATGACGTGGGCGGAACGGTGGTATACGTCCTGTCGGATAAGGGTCTGATGTACACACTGGACTGCGCCGGAGAGGTGCTCAGTGCATCGTTGAATACCAAGGGCTGGCTGACTGTGGTGTGCAGTGAAAGCGGCTGCAAGGCCGCGGTACGGGTCTATGACGGCAACGGAGAAGCGGTGTTCGCCTTCAAGTCGTCGGACCGCTTTGTGATGACGGCGGCGCTGTCCGCCGACAGCCGTACCTTGGCGGCGGTGACCATGGGGCAGGAAAACGGCACGTTTGCCAGCTATGTGATCTTCTACCGGGTGAACAGTGATCAGGAGGCCGGACGCTGCACCCTGCGGGGCAGCGTGGTCTATGATCTGATGGCTGCGGGAACCGGATTCTGCGCCGTGACGGAGGAGCAGTTGTGCTTCATTGACGGCAGCGGCGTGATGACTGCCGCCTATGATTACGGCGGAGACTATCTGCGGCGGGTCAGCATCAGCGGCGACGGCTATGCTGCCCTGCTGCTGGGTCGGTACCGTACCGGCACGCAGCACCGAGTGGTGACGGTGAACAGTGACGGCCAGGAGCTGGCCTCGCTGGAGCTGGACGCGGAGGTCAGCAGCCTGTCCGCCGCGGGACGATACGTGGCCGTGCTGTGCAGCGACCATCTGACGATCTATGATAAGCAGCTGCTCCCGGTGGCCGACCTGGAGGAAGTTAGCCAGGCACGGGAGGTGCTGATGCGGAGTGACGGCTCGGCTGTGCTGGCGGGGAGCACCGCTGCAAGCCTGTATCTGCCGTAAGGTGTGACGGGGCGAGTGCCCTATGTGAGGTGATCACCAATGAGTGGGAATGTTGGAATATTTGTGGATCTGATTTTACTGGCGCTGCTGCTGATCGGCTTGGTGCTGGGCTGGCGGCAGGGCTTTGTACAGGCACTGACACGCATTATCGTGGTGGTGGCGGCGCTGCTGCTGGCCAGCTGGATCGCCGGGAAGCTGGCGGAGCCGGCGGCCAGATGGCTGGAGCCGATCCTTTCGGAGAAGCTGGAGCAGCGGCTGACGGCCCAGGGCAACACCGACGACGCCGGCGAGATGCTGGCGGCCTTCGGCTTTGAGGGCGATACGCTGTCAGAGCTGGTGGACAACGCTGTGGAGAAGGCCCAGCAGGCGGGCGAGACGCTGCTGAGCGCTGTGGTGTCCACCGCGCTGAAGTCTGCGGCCTACGCGGTGGTGTATGTGGTGTCGTTTTTGCTACTGCTGCTTTTGCTGCGGCTGGTACTGACACCGCTGCATCTGTTCACAAAACTGCCGGTGGTACATGGCGTCAACGCCCTGCTGGGCGGCGTGCTGGGCTTGGTGAAATGCGCGCTGCTGCTGTTCCTGGCGGTGTGGGTGCTGCAGAAGCTGCAGCTGCTGGTGACGCCGGAGCTGGTGAACAAAACGGTGCTGCTCAAATTTTTCGCCCAGAACAGCCCCATCGATCTGATCGCTAAGCTGTGAAAACGGCTATAATGGATATGCTTTTTTGATAAGAGATAACGGAGGAAAACCATGCAACCGACTCTTTGTTCCAAATGTAAGAAGAATGTGGCCGTTGTGTTCATCTCCCGGATGAATGAGAAGAACGAGATGGTCAACGAGGGCCTGTGCCTCAAGTGCGCCGCCCAGTTGGGTCTGCCCCAGGTGGAGGACATGATGAAGCGCATGGGTATTACGCCGGAGGACCTGGAGAACATCAACAGTGAGATGATGCAGGCCTTCGGCGGCGCGGAGGAGCTGGATGCGCCGGTGGACGAGGGCGACGAGGATGATGAGGAAAGCGGCAAGACCGCTACGTTCCCGTTTCTGAACCGCCTGTTCAACAACGGCAGCAATCCGCCGGCCGAGCAGCAGCCGTCCCAGAACGGCGGTTCTGGACAGCAAGGGACCGGCCGCAAGACGGAGAAAAAGCGCAAATTTCTGGATAACTACTGCATCAATCTGAGCCAACGTGCCCGGGAGGGCAAGTTGGACGCCGTTATTGGCCGGGAGCAGGAGATCGAGCGCGTGGTGCAGATCCTGAACCGCCGCCAGAAGAACAATCCCTGCCTGATCGGCGAGCCGGGTGTGGGCAAGACCGCCATCGCCGAGGGCCTGGCCCAGCGGATCGTCAAGGGCGAGGTGCCGTTCAAGCTGCGGCAGAAGGAGGTCTATCTGCTGGATCTGACGGCGCTGGTGGCAGGCACGCAGTTCCGTGGCCAGTTCGAGAGCCGTATGAAGGGCCTGATCGAGGAGATACGCAAGGCCGGTAACGTGATCCTGGTCATCGACGAGGTCCACAACATCGTGGGCGCCGGCGATGCCGAGGGCAGTATGAACGCCGCCAATATCCTTAAGCCCGCCCTTAGCCGGGGCGAGATACAGGTCATCGGCGCCACCACGTTCAATGAGTACCGTAAGCACATCGAAAAGGACACGGCGCTGGAGCGCCGCTTCCAGCCCGTTACCGTCAGCGAACCCAATGTAGAAGATACGCTGAAGATACTGCAGGGCATTGCCCACTACTATGAGCAGTTCCACGGTGTGTCCATCCCGCAGGGGGTGCTGCGCCAGGCGGTGCTGCTGTCCGAGCGCTATATCACGGACCGCTATCTGCCGGATAAGGCTATCGACCTGATCGACGAGGCCTGCTCCGACCGGAACCTCCACGATCCGGAGATCAACCGCCGGATGGAGCTGGAACAGGAGCTGTCCAATTTGATCTTTGAGCGCGAGAACCTGATGTCCGCCCAGCCGGCGGATGGTCAGCAGTTCACGGAGCAGGAACTGGACCAGCGGTACGAGCGCATCGCGGAGCTTCGCAGCCAGGAACTGCGGGTGACGGATGAGCTGAATGCCATCAGGGCCAAGGGGATGCCGGAGCTGACCATGGAGAACATTGCCCGGGTCATCGAGATGTGGACAAAGATCCCCGCCAGCAAGATTAAGGAAGAAGAGTTCAAGCGTTTGGCGGAGCTTGATCAGCGGCTGCGCGCCCATGTGGTGGGTCAGGACGAGGCGATCGCCGCCGTGTCCGCCGCGATCCGCCGCAACCGCGTGGGTATTTCCCCCAAGCACAAGCCGGTGAGCTTCATCTTCGTGGGGCCTACCGGTGTGGGCAAGACGGAACTGGTGAAGCAGCTGGCTGACGATCTGTTCAATGCGCCGGAGAGCCTGATCCGCCTGGATATGTCCGAGTTTATGGAGAAGCACTCTGTCTCCCGTATTGTGGGCAGTCCTCCGGGCTATGTAGGTTACGACGAGGCGGGGCAGTTGACGGAGAAGATACGCCGCAAGCCCTACTCCGTTGTGCTGTTCGATGAGATCGAAAAAGCGCACCCGGATGTGCTGAATGTGTTGCTGCAGATTTTGGACGACGGACAGATCACAGACGCCCACGGACGGAAGGTGAATTTTGAGAACACCGTCATCGTGATGACCTCAAATGCAGGGTCCGACACTAAATCCGCCGGTGCAGTGGGCTTCGGCGGCAGCGCTGACGACCAGGGCAGGGAGCGAATCATGAAGGCACTGCAGGACTTCCTGCGGCCGGAGTTCCTGAACCGCGTGGATGAGATCGTGTGCTTCAACCACCTGACAAAAGAGAACTTTGCCGGGATCGCCCGTATCATGCTGGATGAGCTGAAAGCCTCTCTGGGCGATAAGGGCTATACCCTCCGCTATGACGAGGCACTGGTGGACTATTTGGTAGAGAAATCCTACTCTTTGACCTACGGCGCCCGAAACCTGCGGCGCCTGATCCAAAAGGAGCTGGAGGACCCCATGGCCGCCCGTATCATCGATGCATTCGAGCATCCCATTACGCAGATCAGCGCCACCGTACGCGACGGCGCGGTACAGCTGTACACATTGTGAGGTGAGTCTATGCTGTTTCGCAAGGATATGGACCCCCGGTGCGCATACTGCGCCAAAGGAAGCCGCATCGGCGAGGACAAGGTAGCCTGCGTCAAGCGGGGTGTCGTGGCGCCGGAGGACCACTGCGGCGCATTTAAGTACGATCCCCTGAAGCGGGTGCCGCCCCGGCCGATGAAGCTGGATACAGACAAGCTGCGGGAAGAGGATTTTCAACTGTAAGCACAATAGGTAGCCGCCTCTGGGCGGCTGCCCGTGCAGTGAAAGGAGAATGGCATGACTGTTAAAAAAGTATGGGCTGTGTACTTCAGCGGGACCGGCACCACGAAGAAAACAGTCGATCGCATCGCCCGCCGTCTGGCAGAAGCGTTGGGTACAGACTGCGAAGTGTATGACTACACGCTGCCTGCCGCACGCCGACAGGAGCTGACCATTCCGTCCGGTGATGTGGCCGTAGTGGGTTGTCCCACCTACGCTGGGCGCGTTCCAAATCTGCTGATGCCGTACCTGCGGGATATGGTGCACGGCAAGGGTGCTTTGGCGGTGCCTGTGGTGCTGTTCGGCAACCGCAATTACGATGACGCGTTGATGGAGCTGTCGCGGCTGCTGACGGCTGACGGCTTTTCCTGCGTGGCCGGAGGGGCCTTCGTGGGGGAACACAGTTTTTCCCGCACCTTAGGCGCGGGTCGGCCCGGTGGGGCGGATGTGGGGGAGATGGATGCCTTTGCCGAGCATGTGGCCGCCAAGCTGGTAGCGGGAGATACTGCGCCTGTCACTGTGGGCGGCTGCGATCCCATACGGCCCTACTACACCCCCCGTGACCGTCATGGAGAACCCATCAATATCCTGAAGGTCAAGCCCAAGACGGATATGACAAAATGCGGCGGCTGCGGTCTATGTGCTGCCCGGTGTCCCATGGGAAGTATCGACCCGGCGGACGTGTCCCGGATCAATGGTGTGTGCATCAAGTGCGGTGCCTGTGTCAAGGGCTGTCCCAGCGGTGCTAAGTATTTCGATGATCCCGGGTATCTATACCACAAGAGCGAACTGGAGGAGATCTACGCCCGGCCAGCAAAGAACGAGACGTTCCTATAAGTATCAAAGAGGCGGGAGATGGGAATAATACATAAGCTGTGCTGATGACGTGAAGCCTTCCATTCAAAGTGGACAAAATGTGGAATTGACCGTTGACAAAAGGCACGGTGTATGGTAGTCTAACAAAGCTGTCCGGGAGGGCAGAGCGCGTGTAAAGCGAGTCAATGAAAAATGTCTAAAAAAGGTAAA
>QWCB01000201.1_pt1 | contig 91062 bp, 118 predicted proteins | sample 1972511 | NCBI WGS metagenome assembly QWCB01 (sample SAMN09866719, study PRJNA288562) | Human gut metagenome isolate term5_stool, whole genome shotgun sequencing... | isolation source: gut | host: Homo sapiens | place: USA: California | reverse complement strand
ATATTATCAGTTACCTAGCATACTGGTAATAACTAATTAATTGTTATAAAACACTTGCTTTCCGTATTCTACTGCTACTTCATGTTCTATTTTGCATCCTCTTGCTTTTTCCCAATCTTTCATAAATACAATTCCATCAACTTTTCCTATGTATCTAATTGATTGAGATAACATGTAAATTGCAATATCTTCATCTTCTGGTGCATTTTCAAATACTGTATCTATAACTTCGTTTCCTTCTTCTTGTAATCTACTTACTAATTCTGCTCTTTCTTCTCTTATTTGTTCATTTGTTTTACCTTTCATAGGTTGGCTTATCATTAATTTCATAATTTTTATTCTTCCTTTCATAACATAATAAAAAGAGTAAATACTAAGGGCTTGCATTTACTCTTTACTCTACTTACATTTTTTCTATTATAATTATAGTACTTTCAAAAAGAAATTAAAAGGAAGTTTTTGCGTAATTTTTGCGAAGTTTTAGTCCAAACCCGCATTTATTATATTTAACATCTTTTCCATAGCATTGTCTCTATATGTCTGTAATTGTTTTACACATTTATATTTTTCAAATTCCTTAAAATATGCTTTTTCTACATAATCCCATTTTGATTTTCTCATATAATACGTTTCTATTACAAATTTTTCTTCTTGTGTTAATGGTTCAATCATATTTTTAACTCTAACAACTATTTTATTTAATTTTCCTTTGTCTATATTTAATTTTGCAATTTGTCTTTTTAGATACTCTCTATCTTCTTTGTTTATATGATTTAATTCTTTTTCATAATTTAGAACTGTACTTGACACCTTGTCTGATATTTTATTTGTATTGCTATGTATGCTATCAAATACTTGCCCCGCTATTTGCATATTCTCTATTACTTCTCTTTCATCGTCTTCATAAACAGTTCCTGAATATTCTAACCTTTCTTTGTATTCTTCTTCTTTTATTTCAATTTCTGTTAATTTTGATTCGTTCTCTTTATGATGTATCAACATTGTTTCAACGTCTTCTTTTATATATTTACTCATTTGTGCCTCCTTGTTTTCTTTTTATATCTTCTCTTATAAGTTCATCTTTAAAATTGTCTAAGATTTTATATGCTTTATTTATTTGTGCTTGACTTTCTTTTCTTTTCGATATGTCTAATAAGTTTATGTTTTCTAATTCTTTCATTGTGTCTATTACTTTGTTGTATACATGGTTTATTGTCATTTGTTTTTCCTTTCTTTCAAATATCTATATATTACTCTTTCTACATAAGCTAATGCTTCATAATTGCTTATGTATCTTCCATCATGTCTGTGTCTTACGCTTGATCTTATTATTTTTATTTCTTGATTGTATTGTCTTCTATACATTGTTGCTAATTGATTTTTACTTAAACCTCGTTTCCATTTTGTTATTATCTCATTTTCTTTCATACTACCACCTTATTGTAGTATGCTCTTTTATTTATTTAATAATTCTTTTGCTTTATTTTCAAAATATTTTATATGTTTCTTAAAATATTCTATTGCTTCTTCTTGTTCTTGCTTATCAACAGCTTTTATTGCTTCATCTAATTCTTCTAATGTGACTTTTTTTAAATCTTTTAATACTTCTTGTTCTTTTGTCATATGTTAGTCCTCCTTTAATTCTCTTCCACACATCGGGCAATAATTTGCTTTTATTCTTAAATGATTTATTCCTGTTTTATTTATCAATTCTTGTCGTATTTCTTCTGTATTAGTTAATGGTGCTAACATAGGTGCCATTAACTGTTTGACTTCAACATAATATATAGCATTACAATATTCACACATTTTATTTTCTCCCTTCTAGTAGTTCTTTTAAAGCTTCTATTTGATTTTGTAATTTCATTATATTTTCTGAATTAATAACACAACCTCCATATCTTCCATATGTTTTGCCACCATTATTTATTTTTCTGTTTAATTCTTTTATCTTATCTTTTACTATTTGTTTTGGAATAACATAATTACTACAATTCTCAAATAAATCTTTTTCTAATTCATTACAATATGTTATTCTTTTTCCTAATGCTTTTTTAAATTTATCTCTATCTTCTTTTAATTCTTCATTCTCTTTTGCATACTTATTTATTTTAGTTTGCTGTTTATCCAGTTCATTGTGCATATATTCATTTTCTTGCAATACTCTTTTATAATCTGATAAAATATGTTCTAATATTCTAGCAAGCTCTACAATTTCTTTATTGTAATATCCGTGCCAGCCATTTTCTTCTTTATACTCTTTATCTGTTTTTATAGATTTTATAAAATGTTCTGCATTTTTCATATCTTCTTCTATACTATTTTCTTTCACTTAATCAGCTCCCTAATTCTCTTATTTAATATCTTGCTTTCTCTTATCATGTCTTGTTCTATTTCACTTTCTATATATTTTTTAGTGTCCCAGTTATCTTCTTCTACTAATTGCATTTTTTCTAAACTATCTAATATATCAATTAACCATTCTTCTGTTACCGTTCTATCTTTTAGCTTTAATGCATACACTTGTCTTTGAATATTCCATAACATATATCTTTTTCCTATTACTTTTATTGCTTCATCATTTTCTTTCACTTAAAACACCTCCTAAAGCTTGTCTTTTTTTATATTCTGCTATTCCTAACTTTATAATTTCATCAACTATTTTTTCATCTAAGAAGTCAAATCTTATATTTTCTTTCGGATACTTTTTTATAAAATAATCTTTTATTACTTGTTTTGTATATTCATCATCTTTCTTTACTATTTCCTTTATTACTCTTTCTTGATAACTAAATATATCAAGTTTATCTATTTTTAAATTTACTGTTTTTTCTTTCACTTAAAACACCTCCTCATTAACACTTTTTCTCCGTGTTTTTCGCAATAACTTTCACAAAATAGCGGCAAAAATCTCCATTTTATAAAAAGATTATCTCTTTCTCTTTCAACTGTTTCTTTACATTTTGGGCACTTAAAATATATTTTGTTTGTTCTCACTTAAATACCGTCCCTTTCCTCTAATTTTTTCTCATTTTCTTCTTGTAATTCACATTCTTTTCTTTGAAAGACGGGGCAATCCTCATCACATCCCCAAGTCATTCCATATCTTTCACATTCAGTCATATTAGGATAACTTAAGCCATTATCTTGACTGCAAATTAAATTTGCAAGTGCTATTTTCTCTTTCATTTTATATTTCTCCTTAATAATCTATCTTCAATTTTTTGTATCTAATTGGGTTTTCAGGTTGTATTTTTTCTAGTTCACTACTTCTAAAATCAAATCTATTTCCATCTTCAAATTTAACTCCAAATATAAAATCTTTTTTATTATATGATATAGATGTTACTATTCCTAATTGTCCTTGATATTTAGCATAAAAATTATCTTCTCCTAAATCCTTTTTTAACTCTTTTATCTTTACCATATCTCCAAATTCAAATTTGCCTTCATTTTTTATAAAATTTATTATTTTCATTATTTTACTTTTATATATTTTCATATCTTATTTACTCCTCTCCAAATAATTCTTGATACTTATTTTCTAGATAACTTATACAGTCTCCTAATCTTACTGTTTTATTTTCATCTAAATTTCCAAACATTGTTGTACAATATCTATTTTGATTTCTACTATCTGTTAAAATTCTATATATAAATTTTAAAATGTATTTTTCTTTTTCTTTTTCATTCATATCTTATTTACTCCTTTACCAATTTTCTTCCACACATCGGGCAATAATTTATTTGAAAAAACTGGCTTGGCTTATATCCATCATTATCTTGTCCTTCTATTTCAACATATAACATATATCCCCAAGACTTTTTTTGATTAATAATTTCCATATGCGTTTCTTCTTCATTGTCTATATCTAATATTCTCTTATTATTTATTATCTTTTTACAGTATTCACACATTGTTTACTCCTTTACTTTAAATTATTATTAGTTACTTTGTATAGTGGTTTTACACTTAAATCATTTATCAATAAATTGTTATATGCTAAGCATCCATACACATGTACCCATATCCATATTTTCCCTACGTCCATCACTTCACATTTGAGTGATATTTTTGAATTGTATGCTCCAGTTGTATTCCAATACAATATGCTACCAAGTTTTATATCTTTTTTTAACATATCTATTCTCCTCCTAACTCTTCCAATATTTCTATAAAATCTTCTGGTGCATAACCGAGTTTACAGCAATCTATAAAACTATCTTCCATATTTCTTGTTGGATTATTTGCTGTTTCTTCTGTTAATTTCATGTCTTCAAGCCATTTTATAATTATTCTTTCATAAAAATTTGCTTTACTTTCAGCTTCTGCACATTTTTTTATTGCTTTTTTTATATCATTTGGTACTTTCATCTTCTCCTCCTAATCAAACCAACCAAATATTGTTGGTGTCCTTTGTCCTGCTACAGCTATTGCCCACTCGTTATGCCACTCTAAACTAATTATATATTTACAAATGTGTGCTAATTTATTTTTGTTTTTTGTTTTAAATGTTATAAATAATATCTTGTTTTTAGACTTATATTTTTTAATATACTTTTCGATTTCTTTCAATGTAGTGTCACCATCTATGGATTGTTCCATATCACCTAAAAATTCTTCAAGTTCTTCATATTGCTTTTTATTAAGTGTATGTACTAATTTTAAAAGATAATTAAAATATTCATAACATTCCTTTTCAGTTTTCATCTTCTCCTCCTACTTTATAGCAATTAGCCATATAACTTTCTTTTGTCAGGATTTCTAATATGTGATAATTTTTATCACTCTTTATTTTTTGTAACATTTCTTCATCTGATATATCTACGATCCCTTCAACATAGCCTTTTGTTTCTAATGTTGTTGAAATATTATTTATTCTATATTTAATAACATCTTTTACTTCCATTAAATCTATTAGTTGTTTACTGTGTTTTACTATATCTTTTTCGTTATAATAATTATATTTACAAGAAATATGTTTTTCATCGCAATTTGAATTATTGCACTTTCCATCATATTCAATTATCACTTTATCAACAATTCCATCTTTAGTTCTCACATATTCGTTTACTTCTATCATTGCTTTTCTCCCCTTTCGTTTATGATTTCTTTTAGATCAACTATTTCTATTGCTTGCTCTGTTAACTTTTTATCTTTATCTTGTAATTTCTTTGTTACTCCTGTAAATGTGAATATAAACATTACTAGAGCTGTTATTATTAATATTGTTACTGCTATTAAACACTTGTATAGTTTTTTATATTCTTCTTTCCAATTAATCAATTTAATTTTCCTCCTACTTAATTATTCTTAGTTCCAAATCTGGGTAAACTTTTTCAAATATCTTATGTTTTAATTTGAATACATCTGTCTGTATTCCTTTTACGTCTTCTACTATTTTTTTACCGTTTTCTATGTACTTAAAGTCCGCTACATATTCTATCTTTCTGTAAGTTTTACCGTTTTTCTTAAATTTATCTTGTAATAAAAATCTTGGTTGTAGTTCTAAGTTGCTTATTTCTCCTACTCTTTCTAACAGTCTTAATTCTTTATATCTATTTCCTTCTTTCTTGCTGTCAAATTCTTCTCCGTCTACTATTACTTTTTTATTTCTGTATTTGTTCACTTTTCTTTAGCTCCTTTTCTATGTAATTTTCACATCTCCTAACTCCGTTTGAAGTTTTCTAATTCAAGCCTATTACAGCCTCTACATTTTACACATTTACCGTTCTAACGGTGGATAATTATATTTCACAAGCTCTCTCCTTAATCTTTAAAGATTGTATTTTCATCTACCATACTGTTGTCTGTTATTTTTACACTCATCTTTTTATCTATTTTAAGCCTTATATCCGCCTCTTTCGCATTAAATGGCATAAATGAACCATTATAGTTAGTTGTACTTTTTAAGTATTCTCCTTCTTTAACAAACTTTGCTCCGTCTGAATAATTGCTTTTTAATTCAATACCATCTCTTAAAGAGTATATATAAGCTATTCTTCCAATAAAATTTAATTGCTTTTCTCTATATTCAGGATACTGCGTTATAAATCTGTTATAAATATCTGTAAACTCTGTTTTTAATTCATATAAGAATCTAGGCACAGTTTTTTCCTGATAGTCTTTTATAACTGCATTATCCACAAATGTTCTTGGTTTTCCATCGCAAATTAATGATATTAATTCATTTTTAAAGTCATTTTCATTTATATAAATTAATGGGTGTGAAAATATATTTGTTTCAATTTCATATCCTCCACCTTCTTTTTCATGTAAGTACCTAACATTTATTACGAATGTATCTTCTATTTTTCCAATTGTATTATTTGGTTCATCTAGCTTGTTGTAACATTCATCTTTTCTGTATTTATCTCTAAAATCGTTGTATTTTAGAGCTCTACTTGTATATCCTTTTTGTCTAACTTTTTTTCCAAATTTACAGTTCTGTTGCCACCTTCCTGCACTAAAACATTTTCCTTGTTTATAGAAACTACAATTTTTATATTTATCGCAATATGTCATTTCAGCTTCTAATGGTGTTTCTCTTCCACCAAATATACTTTTTCCTCCATATAAATTAACATTTATTTTATCCATAATTGCCTCCTAATCTATTCTTGGAATATGGCTCATATTTTCTGCTACCATATCCGATAAATAATATCTTTTAAAACTTACATCTTCTCCAAATCTATTCTTTTTTTGTACCCATTCTGTTGTAAATTCATATCCATCTTTTTTTAACTGGTCTATTCTTGCTCCTAATTGCATTACTCCTAAATCTTGATATGCTTCCCAACTTGTTATACTTCCAAACTGTCGTATATAATTTATAATTCTGTCCTTTTGAGTTATCTTCATTTGTTTATCACTCCTTTACTAATTCGCACCACTCTAAATTCTTGTATAAATAAGCATATGGATCATTTGTATAATAATCATTTGGATTTACTGTTATTCTTGCTCTTACATCTGCTATTTTTGGTATGAATTTTATTTCTTTTATTGTTTTATTAACTGCTTTTTCAAACTCGCTAGTCTCTGTTGTCATAAATTCTTTAAACCACAACATCAATTCTTCTTTACTGAACTTTTTATTGTATGCTGTTTCTATTTTTTGTATATTTTTGTAAAACTCTTGTTTATTCATTTAACCACTCCTCTATTTCTTTACTTTCATTTTTCTTTTTGTGGTTTTCATCCTTTGCTTGTACTAATGTTCTTATTCCTGCTTTTTGCCAATTATTTAATATAGCTTTTATGTACTTAATTGTTCTTTTATTAGCTTCTACGCTAATTTGCATTGCATAAATTATTAAGTCTGTTGGCATATCTTTAGAATAATCTTCTAAAACTTCTACCCCATAAGGAGTAATAAGTCCTATATTTTCATTGTAAAAATCAATAATTTTTTGTAAGCCGTCAACACAACTGTCGCTTACTTTGTCATTATCATTTACATTTACATTATCATTTACATTTACATTTTCATTTACATTAGTTACCTTTTTGCTTTTTGTTTGCTTCTGTTTTGCTTCTGTTTTGCTTTTCTTTTGCTTTCCATTTTCATATTTTTTATAATTTGCATCTAATTGAGGTTTAACAAGAGAAAATATTGCTTTAGATATTCCTGTCAACTCTATTTCTTCTTGGTCTAGTGCATATCTCATTATTGCATTATATGAATCTGCTTGATTTTCTTTTGGTAACTCGCTTATAGCTTCATAAAAACTTCTGTAAAATATAAAACTATCTCTTGCCATTTGCTCCTCCTTTTGTAAAATATAAGGAGTAAAACTTATGTCTTACCCCTTAGTTGTTTGCTTTTCCATATTCTTTAATAAATTCTTCTTTTGTTTTGTTGTAATATTTGCACCAAGCTTTTTGTGCTAATTTCTTTAATTGTCTGTTAAGCTTGTCTCCATTTTTGCCATGTACTCCATTCGTTCCACGATGGTCTTTTCTCATCAAAAATACTATCAAGCCATCATTTATACTCTTTTGTCTGTAAGCCTTTGAAAAATAAACCTCGTGTCTTTCGCAATATATTTCTGTTCTTACCGTGCTATATAATTTGCTTTTGGGCATAATACAAAATTCTTCTTCACTCTTTTTTACATTTTTCTTTGAGTTTTTCTGTGTATTTTTTGGGCAAGGATTAAAACTATTACTTAAATCTGTTACTATCATTTCTTGTCCCAACTTTCTAACAAACTTTCTATCTCTTTATCACTTTTGGTTTCTATATACAAACTTTTTGCTAATTCAACTAATAAATTTATTAATAAACTCATTTCTTTGCTATTGTAAGTTGAACTTCCATAGTAGCAATGTACTTTTACACATTTATCTTTTCTGCTTACTTCTTGAACTAAAAATCCAAGTCCTTGCTTTTGCCATATTCTCTTAAAGTTCTCAAATGCTTTTTCTTCGATTATCATTGGCTCAAATGAACCAATTCGTAATATTGCATCTTGATATATCTTTTCTTTTGTTATAATTGTTCCATCTTTGCTTAATTCTTTTGCTATCTTGTCACATAGTACCCAACAATAGGCGTTACTGTCTAAACTTCTTTTTTGTCTATATTCTTTTATTTCAAACTGTTTATCTTTTGCTTGTTCTAGTAAATAAGTTATTATTTTATTACTTGTTCCTACCATAATTACCTCTCTACATGTTGATGCATTAAAACATACTCTGAATTTTCTCCCATATTATTCAATAAAAATTCACTTGCTTGTTGTTTACTTAAATGGCTATCTTTTGCTCTAAATTCATATACATATTTACATTCTTGTTGTTTTTCTTTTATTCTTTCTTCTATTTCATCTTCGTCGTAATTGCCTTCAACAAGATATAAATTATAATTTTTAGCACTTATTCCTTCAACTGTTTTTGTGTCTGTCATATAGATTGCTTTATAATCGTCAAATAGTACTCTATAACCACATTGTGATACATCATGATATAATTTGATTGGTACAATTTTAAATAGCTTATAATTGTATTTCGTACCAATTTGAAGTACATCTATATTTTTTCTTTCAACTCCACATTCTAAAAGTGGATTTAATAACCATTCACAACAAGCAAATCTTAATGTTGGTCTTTCTTGTGCTAATTTCTTAATTGTTTCTTTTTTAAAGTGATCTGAATGTATATGTGTGAGAAGTACTATTTTGAACTGTTTATAATACTTCTCTAATTTCTTAAAAGTAACTCCACAATCAATTAAAATTATGTCTTTTATTATTGTTGCATTTCCTGTACTACAACTTGATATAATTTTATAGTTCATTCATTGATACCTCTTTTGTGTTTTCTGTTTGTTCTTCTATTTCTGCTTGTACTTCAATAGGTTCTTGTTGTGGAATCTCTTGTTGCATTTCTTCTGCTTCATACATTCCTGCTAAATCTTCGACAAATGTTTCTCTTAATGCTCTTACTTTTGCAACTTTTTCAACCATTGTTGCACCTTTATTATTCCAATTTGAATTTAATTGTCCTTGTCCAGTTTTTTGTGCTACTTCATTAAAACTTACACTTGAATATGTAGGGTGTGACCAGTCTTTTCTAAATACTCTAGCCCAACCACCTACAAGTTGTTCAGTTCCTAATCTAAATGTTCCTTGTCTTTCTTCTACTGTTCCATCTTCTTTTTGAACTATAATTCCACTTTCGATTCCATCGTAGTTGGGATTTAAAACTGCTCTTTTTAATATTGCATCTTTTCCTACGACTAATTGTGCTGGAGTACCTGCTTTATATTTAATTAAATATGCTTCCCTTAAAAATGGATTTAATTTTCTAACTTTACAAAGTTCTGTAAATAATTTAAATTCTTGATTTGTTATTTTTGCATCTGTTCCTACTATATACTCTTGCACTATACTTGGTGTTAATTTTATTTCATTTCCGTCAATATCAAATTTGACCATTAATTCATTATTTTTTTGTACTTCATTACTCATAATCGTAACCTCCACTTTCTAAAAATTGTTTTAATTCTCTTAATTTTGTTCTTGTTCCCCTTACTGTAAATTTTAAAGTTAAAATTCCTTCTATTTTTTCTTCTACGGATGGTGAATTTAATATTATTTGTTCACTATACTTGTCTGACTCTTTTGCAGTATCCACAACAAATTTTTGAAGTTCTTTTTCTTGTTCTATTTTTTTGTTTTCTTCTTCAATAGCCTTAAATCTATTTGTCATACTTGTTATTGCTTGTGATACATTTAATGTTTGTTTATATTCAACTAATATTTCTGTTTTATGCTCTTGTGTTTCAATTAATTTTAAATCATCCACTATTTTGTCTATAAAACTTTTAGCTTGTTCTTTCAAACTTTTCATACTCGCTGACAGTGTTACATTTATTTTTGCTTGTTCATATGTAATAAAATCAATGTTATTAGCTTTTCTATATTCTTCAAAGTAATCTTTTATTTCTTGTTCTTTTATTTCTTTTTGTTTGTTTTCATAATTAGCAACTTGTTGATTTATTGTGTTGTATGTTTCTGTTAAAAGTCTTTCTGTTTCTTTTGCTGTATCTTCAAAAGCCTTTATTGGTTTGTTGTATTCTGCAATAATATTTTTCCTATAATCAGAAACTTGTTTTTTAAATTTATTTACTTTAGATTTTTCATCTTTAGCCTCTTTCATTGTTTCTTCTGTAAAAGATATATTTTTATAGTAATTATTAAGATTTTCAACATATCCTTTTACTTCTTTCATATTAGATTCTATTTCTCCAACACTTTTAATTTGTGCTTTTATCTCGCCTTCAAATTGTGGCTTTTTAATTAATTCTTGCATTATCTTTCCTCCCTTAAATCATCGTAATAGCATTCTTCTGCTATTAATTCGAATATATTTCCTTCTTCATCATTTTCTATGTAATCTTCCATAATTCTCCTTTGACATATTTACTTTTTCGTGCTAAAATATAAGTAAATATGAATTTATTTATGTATTTATATTTGAACTAGTTTATTGATTGGTAGTCGCTAACTAGTTCTTTTATTTTGCTTAAAACTGCTTTTTCATTGTTGTATTTATTTGAATTTACTAGTCTTTCAATTCTGCTTATCAAGTCCCTTTGCTCTTCATTTTCGAATCTTAAATCTTTATTTTCTTCATGTAATACCTTTGCTTGTCCTTCCATATCTTTTATTATGATATCTCTGTTATGTATCATTGATTTTTGATTTAATATCTTTCTATCTTTTTTAGTTAACATCTCTCTTCACTCCTTTCCTTGTAAAATTTTGTAATTTATTGTATAATTTCCTCGAAAGTGAGGTTATTATTATGTTTGTCTATCATATTGACAGAACCAATTCTATATCTATTAATCAAATTCTTTCTTTAAAAAATGGCTTTGATTTAAAAGATATCTTTAATATTTATGACAATTCTTTATCTATTCACGGAATACGTTATTTGTCCAAAAATCCTTATAACGATATTCACTCTTTTCTTTGGGAAATTGCAACTGAATATGTAAGAATATTAAAATATCCACAATATCCATCAAGGTTTCAAAGTCTATTTGCTGTAGAAAGCTTAGAACAACTTTATGTCTGGAAAAATTTTTTTGAACAATCCAATTTTCAGATTGTAAAACTTGAATGCTCAAAAATCTATAAATTTGATGCAAATTGGATTACCAAACCAGGTTCTTTTGAAAATTACCTACAAACCAATAAATTTGACAATGTTTCCTTTGCTTCATACTGCTATTTTGCAGATAAATATTGGTCTGGGCAACCTAGTTCCTCTCCTCTTTGGGAACTTCTTGTTCCTCTTCCTTGCAAGTGCGTAGATATTCTCTAGCATCAAATAGTAGAAATTTATGTGGTGGCATTTCATCAGTTGTTGAATCAACTGGTGTTTCTTTTTTATTTTCAATTAATTATCTTAATTCCTGTACTGTACATTTTATTTCCATCTTTCCCTCCTAATAAGTCATTCCTTGCAAAAATCCCCATACTGTAAATCCTACTGCTGCTATATATAGACTGCTATATACTACTGCTCGTCCAATAAAGTTGTATATTTTATTTGTATCTAGTTTTCTTTTCATTTGTTTTCCTCCTCTCTTAATTAAAAATTTCAATTCCTTCTTTTTGCAAAATTTCTTTAAATCTTTCCGCTTCTATACAATAGCCTCCAAAATTTGTTCCATATTTTTTGCAAAAATCTGTTGCCTTGTTTCTATTGACTTGATAGTTCTCAGCTATATCTTTTGCATAAATTAATTTTGGTAGATTTTCTTTTTTCTTTAAATCTTCTAAATTTTTATTAATGTTTTTTAGAAGATTTATTATTTCATCTTGCAATGTAATCACTTCCTTTCCTTTTTTGTACCGTGTCGCAATTCGTTTTTTTGCACAATATTTTGTGCTTATTGATTAAAAAAAATAGTTGCTACTTTTTTATTTAATGCTTTTGCAATCTTTTCCATAACCTCATATGTTACATTTGTATTAGTTCCTGTTTCTATTGCTGATATTGTATTTCTTGATACTTCAGACTTTTTAGATAATTCTTCTTGCGTTAATCCTTCTTTTTCTCTATACTCTTTTACCCTATTTTGCATATCCACACCTCTTTTCTTTTGCACAATATTTTGTGCTTTGCAAATACATTATACACTATTATTTTTGTTTGTCAACTATTTTGTGCATTTTTTTTATTTTTTTTCAAAACTATTGATTTTTTGCACAATCTATTGTACAATATGATTATTGAAAGGTGTTGAAAATTATGTTCATTGGAGAAATTATTTTAAATTATAGAAATTCTTTCAGTCCTAAAATGTCTCAAAGAACTTTTGCTAGCAAAACTTCTTTAAGTCCTTCTTATATAAATACACTAGAAAAAATATACAATCCAAAAACTCGGTAAACCCTACTCTGTTACTACTGAAGTCGCTAGCGAATTAGCCCATGCAATGAATATGTCGATTGAAGAATTACTAAAGTTACTAGATAAAAATCAAGAATTTGAATTAAATATAAAAACCGATAAATTAGGTAACCCTGTTATAGAAATCCCTCTTCTTGGTACAGTAAAAGCTGGATATGACTACATGGCACAAGAAAACTGGGAGGGAACAATAGATATAGACAAAAAACTAGCAGAAAGTGGAGAAATGTTTGCATTGAAAGTTCATGGAGATAGCATGTACCCTGTACTTATTGAAGACGACATAGTTATTATTAAGAAACAAGACGACTTTGAAACTGGAGATATCGTAGTCGCTATAATAAATGGCGATGAAGCCACAATAAAAAAAGGGAAAAAAAGCGATAATAGTATTTTATTGCAACCATTAAATACTAACTACGAGCCACTTATATTCACTTATGATGAAATGAAAACAATACCTGTTACTATTGTTGGAATTGTTAAGCAGTTAAAAAGGGAGTTTTAATTATGGGATTTTTGGAGTTAATAAGAAATAAAAGTAAAAAACTTAAAGCAAAAGATAATATTGATGCCCTTACTCAAGTATTCGATGCATATTCTTATTTTGGAGAAGAAAAACATGTCTTTAATCAAAAAATTATAGAAAGATATTTTAATTCAAATAAACCTAATGATTTTTTAGCAGTTGCTTTTTCGTATCTAGGAGAAGGTGCTAATTACAGAAAAAATGCAATAACATATTTTGAAAAATACTTGTCACAACCAACATCTCAACAATATTTTTCAGATTGGATTATATATTCTTCTTTAGCTACATTGTATGAGAAGGAATATCTTTTTGATAATGCACTTAATTGTCTTGACAAATTAATATATATAGACAAAGATGAAAATATAGCAGACTATACCAGAAAAGGCGATGTTTTGATAAAGAAAAATGTTAATGATGCTGTTCTATATTATGAAAATTTAAAGAAAACAGATATTTACTTAAAATATAAAAACATAATTGATGATGCTTATAATGATACTTTATTAAAAAAGAAAAAACGGTTATATATACAGACCGAAAAAAAAGAAACAATAAAAGAGAATTATGTTCCAAAGTTTGCGACACGGTACATAATTCTCACATATAAACACTATTGAAGTGATTACTTTTATAGTATACACTATAAAAGCCTTCACTTTCAATAGTAAATTTAAATTTTATTAAAGAAATTGGAGGTATTTTTATGGGAAAAAGAGGAAATGGAGAAGGCTCTATCTATTATAGTGAAAAATTGAATAGATGGGTAGGGCAGTATACTCTTGGAAACAAAAGAAAATCATTATATGGAAAAACAAGAAAAGAAGTAAAAGACAAGTTAATTATAAAACTAAATGAAGTTCAGAAAAATATTGCATTAGATAAGTGTGATATTACAGTGTATGAACTTGGTAAAAAAATTTTAGATACTAAACTGGCTACGAATACTATTCAAGAAACTTCTTATGTTACAATATTAAACTCGCTTAATAAAATTAAAAATAGTGATATAGCAAATATCAATATACAAAAAATGAACTATACCTTAATACAAAATTTTCTAAATACTCTTACAGACTTATCAAACTCATATATACAAAAAATTATAATAATGCTAAACCAAATTTTTAAAGAAGCTATAAAAAGAAATTATATTTACCAAAATCCTATGGCAAGTATAACTAAACCACTATCAAAAAATAAAAATAAAACTGTTGAAGCACTTTCTATTGAAGAACAGAAAACTTTAATTGAAATCATGAAAAATCACAAATATGAAGATGTGTATATGATTGAAATGTTCTCTGGTATGCGTTGCGGAGAAATATTAGCATTAACTCCAAATGATATAGATTTAAAACACAATATCATTCATGTTAATAAAACCATATCTCACAATAAAGAGCATGAACTAATAATCAATAATACAACAAAAACAGACTCATCTACACGAGATATTCCTATCACAGAACTTTTTAAAAGCAATATCCAACATGCTATGTCTAACATGAAAATAAATCCTTTAAATTTGATTTTTACAACAAATAAGTGCACAATAAACAGCGTTTCTAACGTAAATTGTTATTTACATAGATTAGCAAAAAAACATAAATTGAAGAATGGACAAGTTGCAACACATATGTTAAGGCATACTTATGCCACTAGAAGTATTGAATCTGGTATGCCTGCTGAAATCTTACAAAAACTTTTAGGACATAAAAATATACAAACTACAATAAACACTTATACCACTATCTTTAATAAATATAAAGAAGATGAAGTACTAAAAAGCACTGCAAATATAAAAATCATGTTAAAATAATTCAGTTGCATTAAAATTGCATTAAATATAATATAGTCAAAAATTAAAACCGTTGATATTTCAACGGTTTCTTCATTTATTATAAACAAATTAATTTTGTGAGTATGGAAGCATAGCAATATGTCTTGCTCTTTTTACTGCTATTGTAATATCTCTTTGATGTTTTGCACATGCTCCAGTTGTTCTTCTTGGTAATATTTTTCCTTTATCATTGATAAATTTTCTTAATTGTTCTGGATTTTTGTAATCTAATTCAAAGTTTTTATCACTGCATAATACACATACTTTTTTTCTTTGTTTTCTGAATCTTGGATTATAATCCTCATCATAATTTTTATTATTTCTTCTATTTTGTTTTTTATCTGCCATTTTATTTTCCCCCCTTGCTTAATTAGAATGGTAGGTCATCACTTGAAGATACTTCAAAATCTGCTCCCATATTTCCTGGAGCTGTATTTCCAAATGTATTTTCGAAAGAAGTACTTCCTACTTCTCCATCTCTTCTACTATCTGCAAAATAAGCTTCTTCTGCAACAACTTCTGTTACATAGTGCTTTGTTCCTTGGTCATCATCCCAAGTTCTTGTTTGTATTCTTCCAATAATTCCTACTTGTTGACCTTTCTTAAAGTATTTGCTACAAAACTCTCCAAGCTTACTCCATGCAACTATGTTTATGAAATCTGCTTGTCTTTCTTCGCCTTGTCTTACAAATCTTCTGTTAACTGCTAAGCTAAAAGATGCTACTAATGTATTGTTTGTTTGAGTATATCTTACTTCTGGGTCTCTTGTTAGTCTTCCCATTAATATTACTTTGTTCATTTTCTATCACCTTTCTTACTTTAAATAAAGGCCCCTTACTTTATTTAATTTTTTTATTTTTTTACAACGATAAATTTTATAATATCATCTGTAATTCTATAAACTCTTTCAAGTTCTGCTATTGAATTTGGATTTGATTCAAAATTGAATAACATGTATGTAGCTTCACTGAATTTTTTGATTTCATAAGCTAATTTTTTCTTTCCCATGTTTTCTACTGATTCAACTTTTCCATTTTCATTAATTAACCCTGTGAATTTTTCTTCTAAAGCTTTTAGTCCTGCTTCATCAACATTTGGGTTAACAATGATAATACTTTCGTATTTGTTCATTATTTTCACCTCCCTTTGGATTTGTAACCTACATTTTCTGTAAGTAGAGATTTGAATTAAACATAACAAAACAGCCATGTTTTTTTCAAAACATAGCTATTTTACCATATTTTCTAGTATTTGGCAAGTGGTTTGTTGATTTTTTTCTGGTTCCTGTGTTATTTTAATTCTGCATATAAATATTACACAGAAGGCTAAGCTAATAACGATAACACAATATCAATTTAAAAATAACTAAGAGATTTCTCTTAGTCATTATATTTTTTGTTTTTCTGTATAAATTATCTTTCCAAATTTTATTTCATTTACTTTCTTCTGTATTTCCATAATCGGAATTGGAAGAATTGATATTAAAATTGTTATTATCCATTGTGTTTGATTTAATGGAACTAGTTTAAATATATTAGCTAATGTAGGTATAATTACAACAATTGTTTGAACTAGTACTCCCAAAATAAAACTTCCTATTAAAAATTTATTTTCCAAAATTCCTACTTTAAAAATAGATTGTTCACTTTTTATATTAAAACTGTGGACAAGTTCTAAGACTCCAATTGCTATAAAAGCCATTGTTCTTCCTACTTCAATTCCGTAATATTTGTTTCCTATGCTAAATGCTATTAAAGTAAGCATTCCTAACATAATTCCTTCTACTATAATTTTGTTCCATAATCCATCTGCAAAAAGTCCTTTTTTACTATCAACTGGCTTTCGATTCATTATATCTTTCTCTGGAGGTTCTAAACCTATTGCAATAGCTGGTAATGAATCTGTTACTAAATTCACCCATAATAATTGTATTGCTAATAAAGGTGATTTAAATCCTAATACTAATCCCATAAATATGGTAACTATCTCTCCAATGTTTGTTGCAATTAAGAAATGAATTGCTTTTTTTATATTATCATAAATATTTCTTCCTTGTTTTACTGCTTTTACAATTGTTACAAAATTATCATCTGTTAAAACCATATCTGCAGCATTTTTTGCTACATCCGTTCCGTTTTTTCCCATCGCAATTCCTATATCAGCATTTTTTAATGCCGGACTGTCATTTACTCCATCTCCTGTCATTGCTACAACTGCCCCTGTACTTTGCCAAGCTTTTACAATCCTTACTTTATGTTCAGGAGTTACTCTTGCAAATACAGAATAATTTGCTATTTCCTTTTCTAATTTGTTTTGTGGTATTTTATCTAATTCTTGACCTGTAATTGCTTTATCTTGAGCACCTAATATATTTAATTCTTTTGCAATTGCTTTAGCTGTTGCTATATGATCTCCTGTTATCATAACAGTTTTTATTCCAGCTCGTCGGCAAGTTCTTACTGCTTCTTTTACTCCCTCTCTTGGAGGGTCTATCATTCCTACTAATCCTACAAAATTTAAGTTGTTTTCTATATTATCTGAATCTATTTTACTTGGCATATGGTCTAAATCTTTATATGCTACTGCTATTACTCTTAATGCCCTTTCTGCCATTTGTAAATTTTCTCTCTGAATTTTCTGTTTTTCTCCTATTGAATTTTGACATTTGTTTAATAAAACATCTGGCGCACCTTTTGTTATGATTCTATATTTATTTCCAATTTTATGGATTGTTGTCATCATCTTTCTGTTAGAATCAAAAGGAATTTCATTTATTCTTGGCATATTATGATATAATTCTGTTTTATTTTTGTTATTTTTTAATCCATTTTGTACTAATGCCACTTCAGTAGGCTCTCCACTTACTTCTATTTTGCCATTTTTATATAAAATATCACAATCTGTACACATCGTAGAAAGTTCTATTGCAAACTCTGAATTATTTGATTTTACTTCCACTACTGTCATTTCATTTTTTGTTAATGTTCCTGTTTTATCTGAACAAATAACTTTACTACTTCCTAATGTCTCTACTGCTGGCAATCTTCGAATAATGCTATTATTCTTTGCCATTTTTGTAACACCTAGTGATAACATTATTGTTACAATCGCTGGTAATCCTTCTGGAATAGCTGCTACTGCTAGCCCTACTGATGTCATAAACATTTCCATAGGATCTATATTTTTTATTAATCCTATTACAAATATAATTAAACATATTGCTAAACATACTATTCCTAATATTTTTCCTACTTGACTCAATTTCTTTTGAATAGGTGTTTCTGGTGCTTCATCTTGTATAATCATATTTGCTATTTTTCCTACTCTGGTATTCATTCCTGTTTCTGTAACAACTGCTTTTGCATGTCCATTTACTACAATGCTACTCATAAAAGCCATATTTAACATGTCACCTAATGGAATATCTTTTTTGCATATCATATCTGAGTCTTTTAAAATTGCTTCAGTTTCTCCTGTTAAACTAGATTCTTCTATTTTTAAGTTATGACTTTCTATTAATCTACAGTCTGCTGGTACGTAATTTCCTGCTTCTAATATAATTAGGTCTCCTGGTACTAATTCTTCTGCATTTATTTCTATTGTTATATTGTTTCTTATTACTTTTGCTTTTGGAGGTGTCATTTCTTTTAATGCCTCTATTGATTTTTCTGCTTTTGATTCTTGTACTACTCCCATTATAGCATTTAATATTACAATAGCTATTATAATAATTGAATCTATGTAATCATTTTCGCCTTGTATATATGAAATTCCTGCAGATACAATGGATGCTAATATTAATATAATAATCATAAAATCATTGAATTGCTTTATAAATTTTATAAACATTGTTTCTTTTGGCTTGTCTTCTAACTTATTTCCACCATATTTTTGCCTTCTTTCTATTACTTGCTCTTTTTTTATACCACTTCTTCTATCTGTTTTTAATAATTTAAAAATTTCTTCTTTTCTTAAAGTTTCCCACATATTTTTCTCTCCTTTGTATTTTTTATACTTTCATTCTATGTGGCTTGTACTTTGTTTATGACAATTTATAAATTTTACTTAATAATTTTATATTAATAATATCAATATTCTTTTTTCGACATATTATACTTTAAGGAGGTATTATTATGTTTATTAACTCATTAATTTTAGCACTTTCTAGTAGTATAGACTCTCTTGGAATTGGAATTACATATGGTATTAAAAATACAAGAATTTCTTATATGGCTAAAATTGTCTTATTTGTAATTTCATTTTTAATTTCATTCTTATCTGTATGTTTTGGTGATATTTTAAAAAATATCTTTTCTGATTTTGCTACAAGATTAATTGGAAATATCATTTTAATTGCTATGGGAATTTTTGTATGTTTTCAAGCTATACATAAAGATAAAAAAAATACGACTCAGAATTTAGCATATTCTGAGCCTATTTGCAAAAATAATGAAAAGATTTATAGTTTTTTTATTGAATTTTTAGGTATTACTATTAAGATTATTAAAAATCCTACCTCCTCAGATTTAGATTCTTCTCATTCAATAGATAGTAAGGAAGCTTTATTTTTAGGGTTTGCTCTTTCTTTGGATTGCTTTTGCATTGGAGCTTTTGGAAGTATTATTGGTGTTAGCTCTTTTCTTTTTCCTGTATTTATATCAATTTTTCAACTTGTTTTTTTAAGTATTGGAAATATGTTAGGAAAAAAGTTACATCGTTTAAGTAATTTGCCTGATAATATTTGGTCTGTTATCTCTGGTATTTTGCTTGTTTTAATAGGAGTAGTGAGATTTGTTGTTTAATATTAAATTTCATTATTTTAATTTCATAGATAATAATTTTGAAATACCATTTTCTTCCATAGTAACTCCATATACTGTATCTGCTGCTTCCATTGTTCCCTTTCTATGTGTTATTACTAAAAATTGTGTGTCTTTTGAGAACTTCTTTAAATACTCTGCAAAACGATAAACATTTACATCGTCTAATGCTGCTTCTATTTCATCTAATACACAGAATGGCGCTGGATTTATTTTCAATATAGCAAATAATAATGCAATAGCTGTAAATGCTTTTTCTCCTCCTGATAATAGCATCATATTTTGAAGTTTTTTTCCTGGTGGTTGAACTGTTATTTCAATTCCACATTCTAGTATATTTTCTTCATCTTCTAATTTTAACGATGCATTTCCTCCACCAAATAATTCCTTAAATACTTCTGCAAAATTCTTATTAATAATTTCAAATTGAGTTTTAAATTGTTCTTTCATTGTTGCTGTCATATCATTAATAATCTTTCTTAGTTTTGACATTGTATCTTCTAAATCAACTCTTTGTTCACACATAAAGTCATATCTTTCCTTCATTGTTTTATATTCTTCTATTGAGTCTATATTTACACTTCCTAATTCTCGTAAATCTTTTCTCAAATTATTTACATTTTTCTGTGTTAATACTACATTTTCTGGTTTTTTATAATCTTTTACTGCATTTGGAGTTAATTCATATTCTTCCCACATTTTGTTAATTATAGTATTTATATCTTCTTCAATCTTAGTTTTCTTTACATCAATTTTAACAATTTGAGCTTTTAAATCTTCAATTGTTTTAAATTTTTCTGTAATTTCATTTTCTTGTTTCTTTAATTTTTCATTTTTTTCTACTCTTTGTGTTTTTAATTGTTCTATTTTTACTCCGCTATTTTCTACTTCTTTTTTTATGTCATTAATTTTCTCTTTTATTTCTTCTTTTGATTTTTCTAAGTTAAAGTTATCTTGTTTTATTTGCTCTATTTGTCTTTGTTTATTTTCTATACTTTTATTTGTATTTTCTATTTCTACATTTATTCTTTCTTGTATTTCCTGGATTGAAGCTTCACTTTCGTCAAAAGATGATACTGATATTTTTAAGTTTGTAATATCAAAATTTAAATCATCTGCATATTTTTGATTATCTTTATTTAAATCTGCAAATTCGCTTATTACTTTATTTAATTTATCTGTTTCTTCTGTTAAATTTTCTATTTCTTTTTGTGTTTCTTGCTTTCTTAAAATTGTTTGTTCTTTTTCTTTTTCTATATTTGCTTGTTCTTCTTTTAGTTTGTTTACTCTTTGTTCTATTTTAGCAATATTTTCTTCAATTGAAACTAATTTTTGTTTTTCTGTTGCATATGTAATATCAATTTCTTGTAATTCTTTTTCTAAACTTGTTGCTCCTTCAAAAGTATCCTCCATTGATCTTTCATATTCCTGTTTTTCTTTTTCTAATTCTACAACTTTTTCTCTTAACTTTTTAGTTTCTTTTTCTAATTTTTCAATTTCTCTTCCTCTTCCAAAAATATTAACAGTTTTCTTTGCTACAGATCCTCCTGTAATTGCTCCTGATGGATTAATTACATCTCCTTCAATTGTTATAATTCTAAATGTATATCCATTTTGTTTAGCCACTTTAATTGCTGTTTCCATGTTGTCTACTATAACAGTTCTTCCTAATAAGTTTAATACAATTTGTTCATATTTTTTATTAAATTTAACTATGTCTGATGCAATACCTACTACACCTTTTTCATGTCCTTTTATTTTATCTAGCTTTCTACCTCTTACAGATGTAATTGGTAAGAATGATGCTCTTCCTAAATTGTTTTTTCTTAAATGTTGTACTAATTTTTTTGCATCTTCTTCTGTTTCTGTTACTATATTTTGTAGACTTGCTCCTAAACACATTTCTATTGCTGTTTGGTATTCTTCTGGGACTTCTATTATATTAGCTAAAACTCCATGCATTCCTTTTCCTAGTTCTTTAATATTTTCACAATCTTTTAATAATGATTTTACACTTTTTATATATCCTTCTTTTTCTTTTTCTGTTTCAATTAAGAATTTTAATCTTGATTCTTTTATTCTTATTTCACTTTGATATCTATTTATCTCATCTTCATAAGCTTTGATTTTTTTGTCAGCTTCTTCTCTTTTCTTATTAATCTCTTCTAAACTTGATACAATTTTATTTCTTTTTGAATCAATTTCATAAAATTCTTTTGCTATGTCTTCTTTCTGTAATCTTGTACTATCTAATTCTGAAATATGAGATGCTACTTCATTTTTTATTTGTGCTTGCCTTTTTTCATAATTATCAAAATTTATCTCTTTACTATTTATTTCTGATTGTAATTCATATTTTTTGTCTATATTAGCTTCTACTTGTAATTTATAATTTTCTATTTCTAATTCTTTACTTGAAAGTTTCTTTGTAAGATTAGCTAGCTCTTCTTCTTTTTCTTTTAATTCTTTTTCAAACTTCTCTTTGTTTTGTTTTAAATTTTGTTGTTTTTCTTGTTTTTGTTCAATTTCCTTTTTTAATTCTTCTAGTCTATTTTGTGCTTCTTCTATTTCTTTTTCAAATCTACTTTTATTTTCATTGTTGTTTAAAATTCTTGTATCAGCTACATTTATATCAGAATTTAACATTTCAATTTCTTTTTGACTTTCAAATCCTATATTTGACATTTCTTCTATTTTGACTGTAATATCATCTATATCATTTTGTAATTCTTCTTTTAATTGTTTGATTCTTTCTAATCTGCCTTCTTCGTCATTACATTGATTTGTATAAATTTCTTCATCTTTTATAATTTCTTCTAAAGTTGATTTATATTTTTCTATGTTATATATAAATAAGCCTATTTCAATACTTTTTAGTTCTTCTCTTAAATCTAGATATCTTTTAGCTTTTTCTGCCTGATTTTTTAATGGTTCTATATTTGTTTCTATTTCTGTTAAAATGTCATTAATTCTAAGTAAGTTTAGCTTTGTACGTTCTAGTTTTTTCTCTGATTCTTGCTTTCTTGTTCTATATTTTACTATTCCTGCTGCTTCTTCAAATATATTTCTTCTATCTTCTGATTTATTACTTAATATTTCATCAATTTTTCCTTGTCCTATAATTGAATATCCATCTTTTCCAATTCCTGTATCCATAAATAATTCTAATACATCTTTTAGCCTACAAGGTACTTTATTTATATAATATCCTGTTTCTCCACTTCTATAAATCTTTCTTGTTACTGTTACTTCAGTATATTCAATTGGTAACGCTCCATCTGAATTATCAAATACTAGTGAGGCTTCTGCAAATCCTAATGATTTTCTATTTTGGGTTCCTGCAAAAATAATGTCTAATGACTTTGTTCCTCTTAATGATTTCATGCTTTGCTCTCCGAAGCACCCACCTTATGCTGTCTGATATGTTACTTTTTCCTGATCCATTTGGTCCAATTACACTTGTAATTCCTGGCATGAATTCTAATATAGTTTTATCAGCGAAAGATTTAAATCCTTGCAATTCTAATCTTTTTAAATACATTTATTATCACCTTTCTTAGTCCATTTAAAAAACAGGTATAGTTTATAAAACGGCATACCATACCTGATTTTAATAGTACTTTTCATAGAAATAGTTTATACTATTTTTATGTTTTTGTAAAGCTTATAAATGCTTTCTACGCAAATTTTATACCAGATACAATTTTTGCAATATTATATATTAATCTTTGTTTATCTTTTGAGCATTTATCTAATAATTCCTGAAATTCTTTATTTAAATAATTTTCATTTTCCATTGTTGTTCCATTTAGTATTTTTTCTATTGGAACATTTAATGCTATTGACATTTGAGATAATCTTTTTAAATTTATTTGTCCTCCTCTTTCTATTTTGCTAACATATACTGTTGTCACATCAATCATTTCAGCTAATTTTTCTTGTGATAATCCTGCTTTTTTTCTCGCTTCCTTTATTCTTTCACCTATTAATTTATAGTCAATATTTGCTTCTATTATTTTCATTCTTTCACGTCCTTTCTCATTTGTAAATTTATCATTATAAGTTCTAGTTGTCAAAATCTCGTTTTGTAGTATATGTAAATGTTTATTTATTAATTCTCGATTTATCTCGTTGTTTTTTGATTATTCTATGTTTTTGAAAAATTTTAAAGTATTTATATTATAAGAATTTCAAAGAACTTTTATATAATATAAAAATAGCATAATTCACTTTTTTTCTAAAATGAATTATGCTATTTTTTAGTTTATTTTTTTATATTTTCAGCATATTTATTATTAACAATTTTGTCATATGGAGCATTTTGACTTAATTCTCCTGCACTTTTCATTACTTCTTGTAATCTATTAAATGCTTCTTCTTTTAAATATGGTGTATCATTCCATGCATCTATATCTTTATAGCTTTGAATTGCCGCTGTTAACATTTCTATATCTGTTCCTGGGAAGAAATTTGTAATAACTTCTGCTATTTCTTTGCTTGTATGTTCTTTTGTCCATTTTTCTCCTTGATAAATTGCATCTGTAAATTTTTGTATAGTATCTTCATTATTTGCTATATAACTTTTTTGGGCGAAATATGCTGTATATGGTATTTCACCTGCTGCTTCTCCAACAGAAGCTACTACATATCCTTTTTTCTGACTTTCTGTCATAGATGCAGTTGGTTCAAATAATGTAACATAATCTGCATTACCACTTGCAAAGGCTCCAGCCATTAAGTCAAATTTAATACTATCATCTAAAGTTACATCTTTTTTAGGGTCAATTCCATTATTTTTTAGAACATATTCTAATGTCATATAAGGTACTCCACCTTTTCTTCCTGGTATTATCGTTTTCCCCTTTAAATCTTTCCAATTAAAATTATCTGTATTCGTTCTTGAAACTAAAAATGATCCATCTTTTTTGGTCATTTGTGCAAATACTTGTGTATAATCTTCCTTTCCTTGATTGTATACATATATTGATGCTTCTGGTCCTGCAAATCCTATGTCAGATTGATTACTTAAAACTGCTGTCATAACAGCGTCTGCACCTTGACCTGTTGTTAATTCTATATTTAATCCCTTTTCTTTGAAATATCCATTGTTTATTGCTATATATTGCGGTGCATAAAATACTGATCGTGTTACTTCGTTGACTTTTATAGTTTTTAGTTCTTCAGCATTTTCTTTATGTTTTTTTGTTATAAATACTCCTATTGCTATTACTAGCATGATAAGTATTACTATGATGTAAGTTATAGTTCTTTTTTTCATTTTAAAATTACACCTCCTTTTTATTTTATATATTTTATGTTTATAATAAAAAGGTGTGAATTTTATTAAGCATTTCTTGATTTTACTATAAATTTTTCAAGTAACAACACTGCTAAATACATTATTCCCGCTACAATTCCTAATATAATAACACTTGTCATAACTAAGTCTAATTTGAATACTTGCCCTCCATACACAATTAAATATCCTAATCCTGCTTTTGATACTAAAAATTCTCCAGATATAACTCCAACCAAAGAAAGTCCAATATTAACTTTTAGTGAATTTATAAATGTTGATATATTGGCTGGAATAATAATTTTTGTTAGTATTTGAAATTTACTTGCCTTAAACGTTTTTGCCATTTTAATTATTTCTTTATCAGTTCTTAAAAAGCCATTTAGGTTTTCTAATATTGTTACAATCAAAGAAATTGCTACTGCCATAACAATAATTGCTGGCGTTCCTGCTCCAACCCAAATAATAATTATTGGTCCGAAGTGCTACTTTAGGTAAACTATTTAATACAACTAAATATGGTTCTGCAACTTTTGACAAAAAATTAGACCACCATAAAATAATTGCTATTGCTATTCCTAAAGTTGTTCCTACTAAAAATCCTACTACTGTTTCATATACTGTAACTCCTATATGTTTTAATAAATCATTTGAAGTCAAATTCATAAAGGTTGCAAATATTTTACTTGGCTGGCTTGTTATAAAACTGTCTATTATACCATTATCAGCTAAAATTTCCCATATTTCTAAAAAAGATACAAGTATTAATATTTGTGTTAATAAAATTAAATATTTTCTTTTTTTTATTTTTCTTAAATATTCTTTTCTATCTTTTGAAATTATTGTTTTATTCATCTACTCCCAACTCCTTCCATAGAGTATTAAAGTATTGACTAAATTTTGGGCTTTCTCTACAATTTATTGGTGTTCTATTTTCTATACCAAAATTAATTTTATGAATATCTTTTATTGTCCCTGGTCTCTTGCTTAATACTAACACTCTATCTGACATACTAATTGCTTCAATAATAAGATTTTAGGTTTTACTGCAAGTGTTCTAATAAGTGCTACCCTTTGTCTCATTCCTCCTGATAATTCTGATGGATATTTATCTTTAAATTCGTATAAATTATATTTTTTTAGTAATTCTAATACATATTCTTTATCTACATTATCCTTTTTTCCTTTTACCTCTAGCCCAAACATTGTATTGCTTAAAATATTTCTCCATTCTAGTAAACAATCCCTTTGTAACATATATCCTATTTTGCTAGAAATTCCATTTACTTTTTCTCCTTCTATGTATATTTCTCCTGTTGTTTTTTCTTCTAGTCCTGCAATAATTGATAATAGTGTGGATTTTCCACATCCACTTGGTCCTATAATACTTACAAATTCGCCCTTTTTTACTCTAAAATTTACATTTTTAAGGGCTAATATTTCTCCTTCTTTATTTTGATATTTTTTGCCTATATTCTTTACCTCTAAAATATTTTCCATTTCATTCCTCCTCATATTTTTCTAATATATTTTATGTAAAATATATATAAGGAGTTCTTTTTTTGCTAAATTAATCTAATAGTATAAAAATAATGTCTCCTGTATGATACAGAAAACATTCTTGTTTAATATCTTGTTTTTAATTTAAATAAATTTAAAAGTGTAATTTTATTTATAATACTTCTTTCTTTAGCTTTAGCAATTCTTCTTTATTAATTTCAGTACTTTCTATTATTATTTTTTCATCTATTCCTTTTTTTATTAATCTTTTTGCCTCTTCTAATTTTCCCTCTATTTTGCCTTCTATTTTGCCTTCTTTTTTTCCCTTCCTTATCATTTCTCGATTTTCATTTACTAGTCTTTCATATAAATCACTCATAATATCTCCTTTCTTTATTTTAATTTCTAATTTTTCTAGTAATTCATTTTTGGTTACTTCTTCTAATGTATCATTTAGCAAATAATATATTATATCACTTATCTCATACAACTGTTTTTTATTTTTCGCATGTTTTACAATCAGCTCTAGATTTTCTTTTAGTTCTTGTTTATTCTTCGATTTTTCTATTATCATTCCATAACCAAATAAGCTTTGTTTTTGCAATAAAAATGATTTAGATAATTTGTTTATTTCAATCAAATTATATTCTAAGTCTATTTTGTAATTTTCGAATACATAATCAGATATTTGCTTTTCTTTAAAATTTTTTGGTATTTTCCATTTTTCATTTCCTGTATAAATAATAATTGGAACAATAATTGGATATCTTGTATTTTGATTTATTTTCTTTGACTTTTTCCATTCTTGGATAATATCTATACAATAATTTAGAATTCTATATGGCATATTGTTATCAATTTTTGATTGATGTTCTACTAAAAAAAATACTTCTTTGCTTTTTAGCCTATAAACTATGTCCGCTTCTTTTGATTTATACTTTTTTGTAATATAACTATTAGTATATTTTATAAGGTCTTGACTTTGTATTTTTTCATTAGGTTCAAGAAAATCATTTATAAATTTTCTCATTTCTTTTTCATCTTTTAGGATATTTTTTATTAATTTGTCATGTCTGTTATTAATTTTGTTTCGATTTATGTTATAATTAGCATTTTCCTCTGCTAATTGAAAAATCGCATTTAGTCTTAAAGTATGTATACATTTAATGTAGTTTTTGTATGTAAATACTTTCAAATCTCTCCTCCCTATTATATTGTTTTTTGATGTGAATGTCAATATTTATTAATTAGTAAAATGTATTTTTCTTATATAGCCTGTATACCACCTCCTTATTTTTTATTTCTTGGTAATTAGATTGAATTTTCGAATTTAAAAATAGAATTAAAATTTCTAAAAAAATAAATTATGATTTAAATTATTTTGAAATCACCTTAAATATATTAAACCACAAAAACAGGAAAAATCCAAGCTTTTTCCTGTTTTTTCACTAATTTTTCATCGCAAAATTCGACAATTATGTTCTATATGTATTACATTCGTACTTATATTTTAATCAAAATAACTGCTTATTTCTTCCAACTGTTCAAAATCTTTTTGCCTTAAAACTTCAAATGCTACAATTGCTACTGAATTTGATAAATTTAATGAACGCAATGTATGTCTCATTGGTATTCTAATTGTCTGATTAATATACTTTTGTAAAATATCTTCTGGCAATCCTTTTGTCTCTTTTCCAAACAATATAAACACTTCATTCATACCTCTATAATCTGGATCTGAATATACATGTTTTCCTTTAGTTGTAGCAAAAAACATATTATTTTCTTCAGGTTTATATTTCTTTAAAAACTCTTCAAAACTTTCATGTTCTTCTATCTCAACTTTATCCCAATAATCTAATCCTGCTCTTTTAACAGCCTTCTCAGATATATCAAATCCTAGTGGATGCACTAAATGTAACTTTGCTCCAATCGCTGCACAAGTTCTTGCTATATTTCCTGTATTTTGTGGTATCTCTGGTTCTACCATTACTATATCTAACTTCATATTTTATTCTCCTTTAGGACAGAAGGGACAGGTCTAAAATGTCCCATTTTCATGTCAATTTATGTCTTTTTTTGTATTATTTTTTTATATGATTCGACAAAATTCATGGGACATTTTAGACCTGTCCCTTCTGTCTCACATATTCATACAAAATAATTCCTGTTGCTACTGATGCATTTAAGCTTTCTGTTTTTCCGAATCATTGGTATTTTTATTTTTTCGTCTGCTATTTCTTGTATTTGTTGTTCCACTCCATTTGCTTCATTTCCTATAATTATTACTTTTTTATAGTAATTTATATCATATATTGTATTTTCTGTTTGAAGTGATGATACTACTATTTTAAATTTGTGTTTTTTTATTTCTTTTAAAGTTTTTTTCAAGTCCTCACATTCTATTATTTTAACTCTAAAGATTGCTCCCATTGTTGAACGTACTACTTTTGGATTATAGCTATCTGCTGTTCCTTTTGATACCAATATTTGGTTTACTCCAACACTGTCAACAGTTCTAAGGATTGTTCCTAAATTTCCAGGATCTTGAACATCATCTAATGCTACAATAATATCTTGTGTATAATCAATTGTTTTATCCCCATTGTTTTTTTCTATAACAGCAAGTACTCCCTGAGGCTCTTGCACTTCAGATATATATTTAAAAAGTTTACTTGTTACATATATACAGTTATGTTTAGCAATTTCATACATCAAGTCTTTTGGTATACTTTCTGTTTTTTCGCAATCATCACATAAGATTATTTGTTTTATTTTAGCATTCTCTTGGATTGCTTCTTTTACTATTTTAATTCCTTCTACCAAATATTCATTACTTGCATCTCTTTCTTTTTTTTCTTTTAGCTTTCTTATGTGTTTTATTAATTCATTATCTTTACTTGATATTACTTGCATTATTTTTATTCCTCCAAAACATAAATTTAACCTAATAAATATTTAACAAATTCTGTAGTATCATTTAAAACTTTTCTTTCACTACTTGTTCCTATATCTAATGTTATCATTGGCTTTATTCCAGCTGAGAATTTTATCTTTGTTCCATATTTCTTTACCAATTGTGCTATATCTATTTTAAATTTATCTTCACTACTACTTGCTTTAAATGTAAATACTACTGCATTTTTTCTACTTGCAATTTTTTCTATATCTAATTTCTTTGATATATATTTTATTCTTGCTATATCAATTAAATTTTCTAATTCTTTTGGCATGTTTCCAAATCTATCTATAATTTCATCAATGACATTTTGAATATCTTCTTCATTTCTACATAAAGCAATATTTTGATATACTTCTATTTTTTGATTTGAATCGCTTATATATTCGTCTGGAATATAACTTGTTACATTTAAATCAATTTGAATTTCTGTTTCTGGCCTTACTTCTATACCCTTCATTTCTTTTACTACTTCATCTAGTAAATTGCAATACGTATCATAACCAACTTGCTCTAAATGTCCTGACTGTATTTCTCCTAGTAAACTTCCTGCTCCACGAATTTCTAAATCTCTCATTGCTATTTTAAATCCAGATCCGAATTCAGTAAATTCCTTGATCGCCTTTAATCTTTTATCTGCAACTTCTGAAAGTAATTTATCTCTTTTATAAGTAATATATGCATATGCTTGCCTATCACTTCTACCTACTCTACCTCTGATTTGATACAATTGTGCTAATCCCATTCTATCGGCATTTTCTACAATTATAGTATTAGCATTTGGAATATCAATACCTGATTCTAAAATAGTAGTACATACTAACACATTTGATTTTTTATCTATAAAATCTTGCATAATTTCTTCAATTTTTGTCCCTGACATTTGACCATGTGCATAAGCAACATTTGCTTCTGGCACTAAATTTGAAATTTGACTTGCTTTTCTTTCTATACCTTCCACATTATTAAATAGATAAAATACCTGACCTTCCCTTTCTAATTCTTTAGTAATTGCTTCTTTTATAACTTCTTCATCATATTCTAATACATATGTTTGAACAGGTCTCCTATTACGTGGAGGTTCGTATATAACAGACATGTCTCTTATTCCTACAATTGACATATGCATAGTTCGTGGAATAGGGGTTGCTGTCATTGTTAAAACGTCTACATTAGTTTTTAATTGTTTTATTTTTTCTTTTGCTTTTACTCCAAAACGATGCTCTTCATCTATTATTAATAATCCTAAATCCTTAAATTCTACATCTTTGCTAAGTAATCTATGTGTTCCTACTACAATATCAATTTCTCCTAAAGCTAAATTCTTAACAACTTCAGATTGATATTTTTTATTTTTAAATCTATTCAATATATCAACTTTTATTGGATAATCTTTCATTCTTTCTTTGAATTCTTGATATTGTTGTTGAGCTAAGACAGTTGTTGGAGCTAAATATGCTACTTGCTTTCCATCCATTGTGGCTTTAAATGCTGCTCTAATTGCAACTTCTGTTTTGCCATAACCAACATCACCGCAAAGTAGTCTATCCATTGGTCTTTGACTTTCCATATCTTTTTTTACTTCTTCAATACATCTTAATTGATCCTCTGTTTCTTGATATGGAAATTTCCCCTCAAATTCATTCTGCCATGGAGTATCTTTTCCAAAACAATATCCTAAAGCTTTTTCCCTTTTAGCATATAATTCTATTAAATCTTTTGCTACTTCTCTTAAATTTTTCTTTACTTTAGATTTCGTTTTTTCCCAGTCTTTACTTCCTAATTTATTAATTTTAGGTTGTATTGCATCTCCTCCAACATACTTTCTTATTGAATCCATATCGTTTGTTGGTATATATAAAATATCATCATCTTGGTATTTTATTTTAATGTAATCTTTAATAGTTCCATCTGCTTTTATTGTATTTACTCCTATATAAATTCCAATTCCATACTTCTTATGTACAACATAATCTCCTATTTTTAAATCTGCAAATACAACTTTTTCTCCTTCTTTATAAGCTGTTGGTATATATTTTCTTTTTGTTTTTTCTTCACTAATTAATTCATCTGCAATAATTACAATTTGATTTAATTCATGATTTTCAAATCCAGAAGATAGTTTTCCAACAGAAATTGTTATAATACTTTCTATTGATGAAACTATTATTGTTTTATCTAGCTTTTCTTCTATTCTACAGATTATTTCTCTTTTTTCTAGTATTTGTTTTAATTTTTTAGCTTTTTCTTTTGTTTCTAATAAAATATAAACCTTCTTTTTTTCATTAATTGCTTTTTCTAAATCTGTAAATAAGTTATCTATCTCACTTTTAAAATAATTTATTTCTCGATAATTAAATTTATATTTTTCTGCTTGTACTTTTATATTAGTATCTTGCTTTTCTATATATATCAACTGTCTTTTTTCTAAAATTTTATTTATATTTTCTATTTTTATAATATTCGAAATTGCATTTGGCACTATTTTCTTTTTTTCAATTAAAGCTATCTTTAAATTTTTATTATCTTCTTGTATATTTTTTGCTCTCTGATTAATTTTTCCTATTTCATCTAAAAATATACAATAATTATTATTTAGATAATCTAATATCGTTCCTTGCTTTTCATAGAAACTGTCAAAATATTTATCAATTTTACTAATATAATTTCCAGCTTTTATTTGTTCTATATCTTCTTCTATTATTTCTTTATTTGCATTATCTTTTTTTATTTTATCGCAGATTTCTTCTATCCCTTTCTCTAGCACATATTCATGAGCAGGATATATAATTACATTTTCTTTTGTATTAATTGATCTTTGTGTAGAAATATTAAAGTCACGAATAGAGTCTATCTCATCTCCCCAAAACTCAATTCTTATTCCTGTTTTATAACTAATTGAAATATCAACAATTCCGCCTCTTATACTAAATTGTCCTCTTCCTTCAATCAATTCACATCTGGTATATCCAAGTTCTACTAATTTTTGTTTTAATTTGTCTAAATTGAAACTATCTCCTATCTTAAATTTTAGTTTATTTTTATATAGTTTATCTTTTGCTGGTAGTTTTTGCATTATTGCTTCTATGGTTGTTACTACAATTAAATTTCTTTTTGATTGTATTTCATTTAATGTCTCTATTCTTCTATATGGCAAATCTTTACTTTCTGCAATATAATCATATGTAACTATTTCTTTTTTTGGAAATAATACAACATTCTCTGTAAAATATTTGACATTTTCATATATTTTCTTAGCTTGTATTTCGTTATAAGTAATAATACAAATTGGCTTTTTTCCAAATTGATTTATAGCTGTTTCAATTTGCACTGCTCCCACGTCATTTAAGCCCGATATTGCTATCGGACTTTGTTTATTTTCTATTTGATTTAGTAATTCTTTAAACTTTTGGCTTTTTCCAAGCTCTCCCAATATTTGATTCATTTTTTTCTCCTAGCATAACACTTTAGATGTTTTATATTATACTACACTTTTTATAAAAAATAAAGTACTTCATTATGAAGCACTTTTTTGCTCTGTTATTTCTTCTTTTTTCTTATCTACTACTTTTTTTGACTCTTTGCCCATTTCAAAAAGAATCCATGCACAATAAGCAATAAAAAATATTCCTGCTATCATATTTGCAACATTAAATGTTAGCATATAAAGTAATCCTGTTAATACTCCTATAATTGCTCCTGATTTTTTCTTATTTAATGATAAAAGCATATATGCTAAAATTAATATAAGAAGTCCTACTGCAATAAATGATGTTTCTAACTTTGATAGTTGATTATATAAATTTGGTCTAAGTCCTACTACATCGATAAGTGCTAATGCTTGTAATGTAAGTAAAATAACTCCCCAAATTACTACAACTGACTTGTATTTTTTCTCGTTCATTTTTCATTCTCCTTTCTTTTGTATACAAATTTTATATCAAATTGTTAATATTTTGTCAATTATTTGACATTATTTTTTCTATATTTTTACTACTAATCTATCAAATTTTGAATAAATATACTTTTCTAGTTTTCCCATAAATTCTTTAGGCTCTATTTCTTTCTTTGCTACCATATCTAATCCTTTCTCCCAGCTGGCTGTTAATTTAGGATTTAACATATCTGGCATTGATTGATATACAATATCATAAATTAATTCTCCTTTTTTAGTAGGTGTAATAATCTGAGTTTTTGTATTAATTTCTATGTATTTTATTTTTTCAAGTTTTTTCATTATTTCTGCCCTTGTAGCACTTGTTCCAATGCCTGCACCTTTTATTTGCTCTCTTAATTCTTCTTCCTCTATTAGCTTTCCTGCATTTTCCATTGCCAATATAATAGAACCTGAATTATATCTAGTTGGTGGAGATGTTTCTGCTTCTTTTAATTCAAAGTTTCTAATCTCTACTTCCTGTCCTTTTTTTAAATTTTTTAAGATTTCTAAGTCATTTTGTTTTTCTTCTTCATTTGAATTATCCACTTTTTCTCCATTTTTTGTTGTTCTCTTTTCTTCCGGTTTTAATATTTCTAAAAATCCTTTATTTATACAAACTTTCCCACTACAATTGAAGGTTTCTATCGTCTTTTCATCTTCTATCTCAACTGTTACCTGAATTTTATTATATTCTGCTGGTGGATAAAAAATAGCTAAAAATCTAGATACTATTACTTTATATACTTTTTTGTGTAATTCTGGTAAATTATTATAATTTTCATATCCTTGACCAGTTGGAATAATAGCATAATGGTCTGTTATTTTGCTATCATTTACATATTTTGTTTTTATTATGTTAGTAGAATATTTTTCATCCACCATTTTTTTTATATATCCTTGCACTTCTTCGTCTTTATATCCTCTAGCTATTCCATTTAAGTTCTTTGTAATTTCTTTTGCTACTGCTGTAGAAAGTACTCTAGCATCTGTTCTTGGATAAGTTACTAATTTTTTTTCATATAAATTTTGTATTATTTCTAGCGTCTCATCTGGTTTTATCTTAAATCTTTTAGTACATTGATTTTGTATTTCAGCTAAGTTAAATAATAATGGTGCATTTTCTTTTTGTTTTGATTTTTTTAAATTTGCTATTTTCGCTATTTTGCCTTGAAGACTTTGTATAAATTGTTTTGCATCATCCTCTTTTTTAAATCCTGATTCATTGTATAATTTATTTGATTCAAACATTTTTGATCTTTCTGTTGATTTCCACTCAGCTTGAAAAGATGATTGTTCATCTCCAAATTCTCCGAATAATTTTATAATACTTTGTTTTTACAAAGTTTCTAATTTCTCTTTCTCTTGCAACGATCATACCTAGGACACAAGTCATAACACGTCCTACTGAAATAGAAGCTCTTTCTTCATTTATTTTACTTGCTAAATTTCTTCCATATATAATTGACAATAATCTTGAAAAATTAATTCCTATTAAATAATCCTCTTTAGCTCTTAAATATGCACTATCTGATAAACTATCATATTCAGATAAATCTTTTGCTTCTCTAATACCTCTTAAAATTTCTTCTTCTGTTTGTGAATCAATCCATACTCTTTTCATTTTTGCATTTGGATTAGGGTGTGCCATCATAAATACTAATCTTTGAATATATTCTCCCTCTCTTCCTGAATCTCCTGCATTATAAATTTCTTCTATATCTTCTCTTTGCATTAGTCCTTTAACTATATTAAATTGATTTTCTACTTGAGGTATAATTTCATATTTCCAATCTGAAGGGATAAATGGTAATGTGTCTAATCTCCAAAATTTTAGTTTTTCATCATATTTTTCTGGGTAGCTCATAGTTACTAAATGTCCTACACACCATGTAATTATCCATTTTTCTGATTCTAAATATCCATTTCTTCGATTAGTTGTTATTTTTAGTGCTTTTGCAAATTCCATTGCAACTGATGGTTTTTCGGTTATTAATAATTTTTTGCCCAATTTTATCATCCTTTATTTTGTTTTTTCTTTTATATATTTTTTTGCTGTATCATAAATTAAATTATATCTTTTCATTGTGTCATTATCAGTAAATGTATGTCTTTTATAGATTTTATCTAAATATTGTTTATTATTAACATATTCATAACTAAAGTTAAAATTAAAATCATAAATATATGCAAAATGTGCGATTACCCTGTCTACATTGGTTTGTATTTTTTTATAATCAAGTAATTTCATTTGCATAAATTCTTCATAAATTTTATCAGTTATTTTTTCATCTGATATATCATCTTTGTTAAAGACTGTCCTTTTTTCTTCAAAAGTCATAATATAAAGTATATCTATTTTATCAGCATCTCTAATAATTTTTGAATGAAGTAATTCTTTTGGATTTAGCCCTTTTTCTATTTCTTTTCTATTATGATTTAAAATTGCTTTTTTTATAATTTCGTCATATTTCGCAGATTCTATAAAATTTCTTATTTTTCCCTGTTTGAATAAAATTTCTACTCCAAGTTTACCATGATCAATGCTATCTTTATCTGAAAAAGTATTGTATTGCTTTATTTGTTCAAATCTTCCTATATCATGTAACAAACCTATTAACTTTGCTAATTCTATGTTTTCTTTATCTAAATTTAAATTTTCTGATATTATCCCTGATATTTCTGAAACCCTTTTAATATGTTCTATTTTTAAAGCAATCTTTTTATCCTCTGAGTTATAATTTTTAACATACTTATCAAATTCCTCATTAGCTTTTTTTAAATCTATCACGTTTCCACCTCTTTCAACGCATTGTATCATTTTTCATTTTTTTATTCAAGAGTCTGTTTCTTATTTTATGAGATGTTCATGGATCCTTTTGATCAAACAGCTCCTTGGTCTATGGAAAGTATTAGAGGTTGTGCAAAATTTTTAGATAGAGTTTGGAATTTACAAACAATATTAATCGATGGAAATGAATATTCTGCTAAATTTGAACAAATGATGCATAGAGCTATAAAAAAAGTTTCTTCTGATATTGAAGATATGAAATTTAATACTTGTATTTCTACCTTTATGACAATGGTTAATGAATTTTATAAAGAAAAATCAATTAACAAAGTTGAATTTAAAACATTTTTGCAATTATTAAATCCTTTTGCTCCACATATGACTGAGGAATTACTACATACTGTACTTGGTGAGTCAAATGATTTTGCTTATATGGATTGGCCTGAATATGACGTATCTAAGACTATTGCTAATGAAATAACATTGCCTATTCAATTCAATGGAAAATTAAAAGGAACTGTTCAAATTCTACTTAATGAAGATGAAACTTCGGTTAAAGAAAAAGTTCATAATGTTGTTGATTTAAAACTTAATGGAAGAAATATTATTAAAGAAATATATGTAAAAAATAAAATTTATAATATTGTTGTAAAATAATAAATTTCGTCACTATGCCTATTTATTATTTTTTCGTGATTATCTAATTTTTGCTCAATTCTGTCTATCTTTTGGTCATGCACTTTAAATGCATCAAATAAAATTTGTAGTTTTTCTCCATGTTCTACTTCAATTTTAGCTACTGTTTTACTTATTTTTCGTAATTCAATTTTTATTTTTTCCATTTTTTCTTGTTATTTTATTTTTTGTAACTAAACTGTAATTAATATTTAATATTTCTGAAATACATTTACTTGTTATTTATAGTATAATATTGTTATATAATTAAGGAGAATAATAAATGAGCGTAGAATCAGATTTAAAAAAAGATGGAATTATAATTACAAATAAATTAGATACTTTAAAAATAAATTCGATTGCAAGAAATGTTGCTGTAAAAATATGTGATACATTTCCTCAATTTTGCTTAAACCAAAATGAACTTTTTATTAAACTGTCTAGATTAAATATGTACAAAGCTAATATGCCAGATGGAATGGCTGAGGCTAACTATTTTTATAAAAATTCTTCTATTTATTTTAATGAACACATCCAAGATGAAGATTTAGAAGAATTTGCTATTCATGAGTGTATTCACTATATTCAAGAAGTAAAAGACAAAAAAAATTATTTAATTAGAATGGGACTTTGTGATTATACAGAATTTAAAATATACGGATTAGGACTAAATGAAGCCTCTGTACAACTTATGGCTTCAAAAATTAATGGTATTCCTAGAGATTTCGTTAAATATTTTGGAATTAGTTTTGAAACAATTAGTCCTTCTTATTATCCTTTAGAATGTTGTCTTGTAAATCAAATGGCTTATATTACTGGTGAAGATGTTTTATTTGAGAGTACAATAAATAGTAATGATAATTTCAAAAAGAAATTTGCTGATTTAACATCTCCTAAAATTTTTATGACAATACAAAATGCTATTGATGATATTTTAAATGATGAAGAATCTATTATAAAACTCAATAATAAAATTGCACGGTGTATCTGACAGAAATATAAAAATTGATGGAATGTTAAAAAAGATTGATGAATTAAAAAGTGAGATAATGTTAACTTTTATGAGAACTCAAAATCTAATTATTTCAAGTTATTTTGATAAAGCATTTGAAAATATTAGTAATTTGGAAGAAGTCGAAAATTATAGAAGAAAATTATATACTTTTAAAGATTATTTGGGTTGTACTGAAGGATATACATTTTTTAATGATTACTATGTAAATAAAATGGAACAATTAGAAAATAAATATAATGCTTTAGAGAATGGCAATGTTGAAAATGCAATTAAACTTATTACTAAAAAGGAAAGTAAAATAATATCATTTTTTAAGGCTCTAAAAAAATTAATTTTTGGTGAAAAAAATGTTACTGAAAAAATAAATTAATGTTCACTTTAAAGTGAACATTAATTTATTTTATTTTTTCTATAATCTTATTTGCAGCTTCTCTTCCTGAATATGCTGCCCATGCAACAGTTTTTCTAATACCTGCTAAATCTCCACATGCATATATTTTTGAATCTGAAGTTTGGTAATTCTCATCTATTTTAATATTTCCCCATTTATCCAATTTAAGCCCTAATTTTTGAACAAATGTTGCAGGTTCAGAACCTAAAGCCATTACAATATAATCCATACTAATTTTATAATTACTATTTTCAATATTTACTGGTACAAGCCTTGTTTCACTATCTTTTTGAATTAGCTTTGTTTCTATAAGTTCTAATTCCTTAACTTTATCATTTCCTATTATTTTTACAATATTATTTTGAAATAAAAATTTTATGCCTTCATCCATTGCATCTTTAATTTCTTTATTTTCAGCAGGCATTTGTTCTCTAGCTCTTCTATATATTACTGTAACTTCTTTTGCTCCTAGTCTCTTTATCGTTCTAGCACAATCCATAGCAACATTACCTCCACCAATTACAGCAACATCCATTCCTTTATAATTAGGATGTCTATTATATTCTAATAGCTCGTTTCCTCCAAAAACTCCTTGCAATTTTTCTCCTTCCACTCCCATTTTACAAGAAACATTGGCTCCAAATCCTAAAAGTATAGCATCATATTCTTCTTTTAAATCTTCTAAATTTAAATTTTTTCCTAATTCTTGATTATATTTTACCTCTATTCCTAACTCTAAAATGTTATTAATAGTCTTTTTTACTTCTTGTTTTGGTAATCTAAATTCTGGAATTCCATATATTAAAAGACCACCTAAATAACTATATTTTTCATATATAGTAACTTTAATACCGCTTTTGGCCAAAAAAGCACTAGCTGTTAAACCTGATGGTCCACCTCCAATTACAGCAACTCTTTTCTGTTCATTTTCTTTCTTATTTTGATTTATTTGTTTTTCCCAACATTTCTTTAAAGTTACTCCTTTTTCCATAGCTTGTTCAAATACAAATGATTCTAATTTTCCAATTGAAACCGGTTCACCTTTTATCCCTCTTATACATGATCCTTGACATTGCTTCAAATGTGGACATATTTTTCCGCAAACCCCTGGCAATACTGTTGTCCCACTTAAAATCTCATATGCCTTTTCGTAATTTTCTTTTTTTATTTGTTGAATAAATTCAGGTATATTATTACTTAATGGACAGCCTTTTTTTGAACATGGTTTAACCTTACAATTCAAACAGTAATTTGCTTCATCTCTTATTTTTTGAATTTTCTGCATTTTTACTTCTCCTTTAGTAATCCTATATTTTTATGTGTATATTTTATAATAAATTTATAAATTATTCAATTTTACTGACTACTTGTTTAATTCTTCTAAAACTAGCTGCAAATCTTTAATAAAATCTATTTTCTTTGTTTCATCTCTTAATAATGCAGCTGGATGCCATGTAGGCATATATTTTATTTCCTTTTTTTCTACCCATTTTCCTCTAGATGCTGTAATTCCATATTCTTTTCCTAAAATATGTTTTAAGGCTACACTACCGCAAAAGAACTATAATTTCTGGTCTTACTAATATTACCTGATTTCTTAAATAATTCATACAAGCCATACATTCATCTTCTTCTGGGTTACGGTTTGCTGGTGGTCTACATTTTACAATATTTGCAATATAAACTTCTTCTCTTTTTATACCTAAAGTCTGAAACGCCATATTCATTAGCTTACCCGCTTTACCTACAAATGGTTCTCCGTAATCTATCCTCATCTGCTCCAGGTCCTTCTCCAATAAACATAAGTCTAGCATCTTTTTTTCCCACACCAAAAACTATATTCTGTCTTGTTTTATATAATTTACATTTATTACAACCTTTTATTGACTCTTCTAATTCTTCAAATGTATTATACATATTTTTGCTCCCTTTATTTCTTTTTTACTATTTTACACATGATTCTATTAATTCTATTTTTACTGTTTTGTTTGTATCAATTTTTGCTTTTGTACCTATTGGAATTACAGTTTTTGTTTCTATATGTCCAAAATTATTTGATTTTATAATCGGAAAAGTATAGTCATTTTCAATAACATCTAAAACTATTTTTTCCAATGTTATTCCACTTTCATGTTCATAATTTCCAAGCCAGATTCCCTTTATTTTATCAAATACTTTATTTTGTCTCATATAATATAAATAATTGCTTATAAATGCTGGTTCACTTTCATAACCCAAATCTTCCAAAAATAGTATTTTATCTGTAAAATCAATCTTATATTTTCCATCCACTAATCCTTTTGTAAGACTTAAATTTCCACCAATTAATTCTCCTTCTGAACTTCCATCTTTAATTGTTTTATATCCACTTTTTTCTCTTCCTATTTCTAAACTTCCTTCTACAAATCTTTTTATGATTTCTTTGTAGCTATAATCCCTTTCATCTGTGGCAATTGTCTTAAAATTTGTTCCACTAAAAGTAACTAAACCCGTCTTTGAAAAAATCATATTAGTTAATGACGTAATATCACTATATCCGCAAACTATCTTTGGATTATTTTTTATCACATTATAATCTAAATATTCAAAAACAGAATTAGAATTATTTCCTCCTTTTGCACACCATATCATTTTTACATCTTTATCTTGAAACATATCATTAATATCCTCTGCCTTTTCTTTTGCTGTTGCACTATAACCACAAGTATTAGAAAATAGATTTTTTGAGAACTTAACTTTAAATCCATCTTTTTCTAATATTTCTCTAGCTCTCATTATTTCCCCAATATTTTTTCCAATAATAGGATCAGAAGGTGCTACTACTCCTATAGTATCTCCTATTTCTAATTTTCTTGGTATTATCATCTTAATTCCTCCTTTGAGACAAGAGGGACAGGTCTTATTTGTCTCATTTTTTATCCGCCTCATTTTTCGACATTTTTCTACTTAATTCATGAGACAAATAAGACCTGTCCCTCTTGTCTCAATTCAAACTAATTAGTGCTGTATTTAAACCGTAGCCCTTTTTTTCTACTCTATAAGAATGAATTAGGTCTGAATTACATACACTACAAATTCCGCTATCTATTATATTTTCTTTTTTTAGTCCTTGTTTTTCTAATATCATTTCATTTATTAAAACAGTATCAATATTCCATTTGGCATTTGGTATTTTTTCTTCTATTATATTATTTAGATTTTCTAAATCTTTAAATTCATTTTCAAACATATCTTTTACATCTTTTTCTACTTCAAAGTGACATTTTCTAATACTTGGACAAATGCAACAAATAATATCTTTGGGATTACATTCAAATTCTTTTATCATTTTTTCTACAGTTTTTACTGCTATTCTTTGTATTGTTCCTTTCCAGCCAGAGTGTGTATTTGCTATTACTTTTTTTACTGGATCAAAAAATAATAATAGAATACAATCTGCATTTGTAGTGGAAAGAATGATATTTTTTTGGTTTGTTATTAAGCCATCTGTCTTATAATATTTTTCTAAATTAAAATCGGGTTCTGCCGTTTTTATTTTCTTTTCTACTATTTTAACACAATTTGTATGTTCCTGGTTTGTTTTTACTAAATTAATGTAATTACAATTAATTGAACTACATATTTTTTTATAGCTTTTAATTGCTGCTTCATATTCTTGTTCTGGTAATTTCTCTTTATTTATAGTTGAAGTTCTAAAATTCAATTTTGTTCCTAAAGAATATGCATGGTTTATGACATCTTTATATTCTAACAATTTTCTAAATTGTAGAAATTCTGTGTCTCCTTTTTTTATGTGTATCACATTTCGGTTTGATAAATCCATTTTATTCCTCCAAGTTCTTTTTCATTTTTAGTAAAATTTCATCTTTTGATTTTTGTTCTATATAATTATATGTGTTGTTTTCCTGTCTCGAATTAAATCCACAAACTGCTTTATATTCGCAATATTGACATGGGGTTTTTCCTTTTTTATAATATGGTTTTAAATCAATATTTCCACTCAATATTTCTTTTGAAATATCTTTTATTGTCTTATAAATATACTCTTGCAGGGTCCTAAATTCCTCTGCTTTTACTCCATTTGTCCACTTTTCATTAATTGTTCCTGAAGTTGTTAATGCTGCCGGTACTAGTTTGGAATTTCCTGTTTTTAAGGTATTATCATTCATCTTAATTATTTTAACATCTGCAATAATTAATCCCTTCATTTTGAAATTTTTTCTGATAGTTTCTTCTATTTCATCTTCTGTCATTTTTTTATCTGCTTTTACCATTTGTTCTAGCAAAGAAAAATAAAAGACTCCAGCTGGCATAATATCTTCTTCTCTGCAAATAGCATCTGTATATGTTAAAAGTTGTATTTGTAATCCTGCATACACCTCATTTAAATCTATGTTTTTAGCAGATGACTTATAATCAATAATTCTTAAATATTTTCCATCTTCATTTTTCGATGTATCTATTCTATCTATTTTTCCTGTTATTTCTACTTTTTTTCCTTCTCCTATTTCTAGTACAATTGGTTTATATCTACCATTTTTTCCAAATTCTACTTCTGTTCCTTCTATACTAAAATCACTATAGATAATTGTTTCTATAATATACTTAAGTGCTTTGCTAACAATTTTTTTTAATCTTCTTACTAAAACTTTATATTTTGCAGTAGCTGTAAAAATATAATTTTTGCTCATTTTTAAGTTATTTTCAATTATCTCGGAAACAATTTTTGTTATCTGTTCCTCTTCTAATTCTGCTAAACTCAATCCTTCTTGTCGTACATATTCAAAGAACTCATCTATCGTTTCATGCATAAAAGAACCTGTATTAAAACTTTGTATTTTTAGTTGTTCTTTTTCTTTTAGCTTTAAACCATATTGTAAATAGTATGAAAATGGACAACTTCTATATTTTTCAAGTCTTGATATACTTGTATTTAATGTATTTCCATATAATTTTTCCAAATTTTCTTTTTTTATCTTCTCTGGCAAATTAGTATATTCTAAACCTTTTAAATCTGCTTCTAGTTTTTTATTCCAATCACTTTGTGATTTATAATATTGATATATATAATACCATACATCATCAATTTTTTCTTTATTTCTTAACCTTGATATATTTTCTATTAGTTGTTCATATGTACTTATTTTATTTTCTACTTTATATTCTTTATAGATTACATCACTTTTTTCTTGTAACTTTGGATACATCTTTTTTATTTTTCCAATTAATATTGACGGTCTTAATGATTTACCATCACAATCTGAAGACACATAAGATAAATAAATCTGATTTTCTGCAGTTGTAAATGCTTTATATATATTAAAATTATCTTCATATAATTTGTCTAATGTACTTTTAGCAAGTTCTATTCCTTCCTGTTTTAAATATTCTCTATCTGCATCATTAAAAAATCCCTCATCTTTATTTACACTTGGAAAGCTTCCATCATTTACTCCTATAATAAACACTGTATTTACTTTATGACTTCTTGATCTATCTACATCTCCTAATATGACTTGATCTTGTGTTCCAGGTATTTTTCCCAATCCACTATTTTTTAGACCTATTTTTAATATTTTACTGTATTGATCTATCGTCATTTTTTCATTTTTAAATATAATAATAATCTCATCTAAAATATCCAATATTGTCTTGTAACTTGTCTTGTATTCATTTGCTAAATCTAGTAATCTTTTATCTTCTAATTTCTTTATTTTTATTGCAATCTTTTCTTCTAATTTTTGCTCTTGTAAGAATTGATATAGCTCTCTTGTTATATTCTCTGCTGATTTATCATTTTTTATTTTTTGTTGCATAGCAACTAGAGAATCTATAATTTGCTTTCTTAGCTCATTTAGTCTTTCTACTTTTGCTTTTTCTTCTTTTTCTAATTCATAGATAAAATCTTTTTTCCATTTATTATGCTTAATTCCCCATTTTGTACAATAATTTTCTAATTCAAAAATTTCATCTTTATCAATATTTGTAAATCCTAATTTTATATAACTAAAAACTGATTCACTTGAAAAATTGCCTATTAAAATTTCTAGAATTGACAATATGTATTGTACAATAATATTTTGATTTAAATCTCTTTTTTCATCAATAAACACTGGTATTTCATACTTATCAAAGATAGCTCTTACTAAAGATGCATATTCATTAATATTTTTTGTAATAATAGAAATATCTTTATATCTTAGCTTTTCTTGCCTAACTAATTCACTAATCGTTTTTGCTACTTCTTCTATTTCTGAATACTCATTTTTTGCTAAAAATAGATGTATGTTTTCCACATTTTTTTCATATTTTGTGGATTTTATATTATAAATATTATTACTTAAATGTTCTAATTCGTCAGTTTTAAATCTATATTGTTTTTTTAATTCAACTGGTTGCTCTAACTTAAACCCATTTTCCTCAATCAAATTTAGCATTTTTGATAATGTTACCTTATTAGAATAGTATATATCCGCTTCTGGATTATTTCCTTGTTTCAAATTATCTATACACATAGTAATATTAACTTGTTTTGCTTGCTTTATTAATTCTTTTATTACTTGATATTCCTGATAAGTAAAACCTGCAAATTCATCGATATATATAATACTCTCTTTTACTAAATCTGTTTTTTCTAAACAATTTGCGAGCATTGTTAATAAATCTGTTTCTTCTATATAATTGTCTTTTATTTTTTCTTCAAACTTTTGATATAATAAACTCATATCTAACAATTTAGATTTTAAATATGTATCTTTTGTATTATTTATTTCATTTTTTAGATTATCTACTGTTACTCCATGTTTTTTAAACTCTGTAATTGCAGATATTGTTAAATCTATATTTTCATCTGATTTTCCTAAAAATTTTAATTCTTTTTTATATGTACTTAAAATAGAATAAATAAGCATTGCTTTTCCACATTTAGAAAGATTGCTTTTATCATTTCCTCCTACTTCTTTTAAAACTCTATATGCCATTCTACTTAAAGTAATTACCTCTGCATTAATCACAGCGCCTGATTTTACATTCTCCATTAACTTTCTTTCTGCTGTAAAAGAAAACTGTTCTGGAGTAATAATAAAAATCTTTTTTTCCTTGTTTATTAATTTAGATATTTCTTGAAAACAATATGTACTTTTACCACTTCCTGGCTTTCCATATATAATTCTTAATCCCATTAAATCCTCCATATTTATGTTCTGCACTATTTTTATATCTTATGCTTCTCTTCTCCAATAAAACAAATATTGTTGAGCCAATCCTGCTAAGTCTCCAAATTTTTCATTTGCTATTTTTTCAATTTGTTTTTTATTAACTTTTGTTTCATCTTCATTTTTTATATATAAGTCATTCATAACTCTTCTTACCCATACATCAATTGGAAATACTTCAAATCTTTTTAAATCTGAAAATAATAAAATGCAATCTGCTACTTTAGGTCCCACTCCCGATAATTTTAATAATTCTTCTCTTACTTCTATTGTATTTGGATTATTTTTCATATTTTCTATGTCTACTTGTTTATTTAATATCATCTTTGTGGTTTCATATAATCTTATGTCTCTAAATCCTAACCCTAATTTCCTGTATTCCTCAACTGTAACATTTTTTAGTTGCTCTGGGGTTGGAAAAGTATAATATTTGTTTCCTTTATATTTTATTTCGTCTCCATATTTTTCTGATAATCTTTCTATAATTCCTTTTATTCTTGGAATATTATTATTAGCAGATATTATAAACGAAATAATAGTTTCCCATAAATCTTGATTTAATATTCTAATTCCATTTCCGTATTCAATACTCATTTTCATATTTTGATCTATTTTTGATAGTTGTTCTTTTATTTTTTCATAATTACGGTTAAGATCAAAATAATTTTCTACTGTTTGTTGTATTTCATTTTCACATATTCCCTCAAATATAATCTCGTCTTTATTCTTTTTTACGTTTAGCACATTATTTTTAAATACTCCTGTGTAGCTTCCATCTTCTTGTTTGTTCCATCTAAAGCATTGTCCACATTCAAATATATCTCTTAATTCAAAAGACTTTACATTTTTCAATTTATATTTTTGTTCTTTCATTATAAGTTCTCTCCTATTATATCTTAAATCACAAGTTTCTCTTTTATTTTTCTAATATTATTTTACTTCATTTTTTAAAATTTATCAATGAATCAACATAAAATTATCAGTCATCTTTAACTTTTTTTAAATCCCAAACCAACTACTTCTCTTGAATTTGTTATAATAATAAAACTAGAGGAGTCAAGTTTTCTTGCTATTATTTTAATTCTAGCAACATCTCTCCTAGAAGCTGCACACATTAACACCAATTTTTCTTTATTAGTATACATTCCCTTTCCATATAAGCCTGTTGCTCCTCTTTGAATTTTCTCTTCTATTTCTTTGGCTATCTCTTCATTTTGCTCTGAAACAATTAAAATTAGTTTAGTAAAATATGTTCCTTCAAATACTATGTCAATTATTTTTCCCATTAAATATATAGCAATTGCAGAATATAGCCCTATTTCTATTTCTCTGAAAAATACTATATTTAAAATGACTATTATAGTATCTAATATCATAATAACATTGCTACTTCTCATAGTTGGTTTGTATTCTTTTGCTACATAACTAATTAAATCAGTTCCACCTGTTGAAGAGTTTACTTTTAATATTATAGCTGTCCCTAACCCTATAATAATCCCTCCATAAACACAAGCTAAAAATCTATCATGTGTAAGAGGTTCTATTCTATCTAATATATCGATAAAGACTGACAGTGACACTGTTCCAATTAATGATTTTATAAAAAACATTTTTCCTATTTTATAAATTGATAGTAAAAATAATGGAACATTAATAATAAGTATCATTGTTCCCATTGGTATATTAAATAAGTAATACGTAATTGTTGCAATTCCTGCAATTCCTCCTGAAGATAGTTGATTTGGTAATAAGAATAGAGAAACTCCTATTGCCATTATAAATGCTCCAATTATTGTTCCTATAATATCAAATATTATATTTTTTATATTATTTTTTTCTTCTATATGCATAAAAAAATCACCTTTATTTTAGTATTGGTAAAATAAGGGTGATTTATGCACTAAAAGTACTAAATATAGTATCTATTCTTGTTTGTAAATTTAATTTTTTCTTATGTTTTAATTATCATATGTCTTTGTTATATTAATTCTTGACTTGCCTTGTTTTATAGTTTTATCCTGTTTTAAAATCAAATCTACATCATATGTATTTTTTAATTTTATAACATTTTCTTTTTTATGTCCAATTACATTATTGCTATCTATCGGATTGACACTAACTTCTACTTCTTTTACTTTTGCATTTAATTTTTTTATTTTTCCAACAATTGCATCATACCACATAGCGGATTCTACCAATTGTCTAAAAGCTGGATGATATGGGCCTGCAACAACTTCACTACCTTCGTTCTTAGGATCAGATATCTCCTCTGTATTTTGAAGACCTATTCTTATTATATCAATATTTTTATCTGCAAAAATTCTAACAATATCTTTACAAATCTCTACTGCTTGTACTACTGACAATGGTTGATATTTTCCTTCTTTATATTCTTCTTCCAATTTAGTATTTTTTATAACTAAAACTGGATAAATTCTTACCATTTTAGGCTTTAACTTTACTAACGCTTTTGCTGTATTAATTTCATCTATTCTTGTGCTTTCTGGCAATCCGACCATCATCTGGTGTCCTAATTTAAATCCATTCCATCTTATCATTTTAGAAGCCTTTTTTACATCTTCAAAAGTATGACCTCTATTAGCTTTTTTTAAAATATAATCATTAGCTGATTGAACTCCTAATTCAATTGTTTTAACTCCATATTTTTTTAATCTTTTTAATGTTTCTTTATCTATACAATCTGGTCTTGTTGAAACTCTAATGCTTTCTACTTTTCCATTTTTAATGTATTCATATGCTACTTTTAATAACTCTTCTTGCTTTTCCTTTTCTATTGCTGTAAAACTTCCTCCAAAAAATGCTATTTCAATTTCTGCTTCTTCATCTTTTATACTTCTTAGGTAATCATCTATTATTTTTTTTGCTTTTTCTTTTGTCATATTACTTTTTTGTCCACTAATTGATTTCTGATTACAAAAAACGCAATCATTTGGGCACCCTAAATGTGGCACAAATATAGGTATTATGTATTGTTTTTTCATAGACTTACCTCTTTTCTATTTTATATTTTCTAAAGCTTTTTTAGCTGCATGCATTTGTGCTTCTTTTTTGCTTTTTCCCTCTCCTTGTGCTAATATCTTTCCATCGCACTTTACTTGCGCTTCAAATGTTTTATCATGATCTGGTCCAACTTCTTTTATTATTTCATATTCTATTTTCACATCTCCATGAATTTGAAGTTTTTCTTGTAATACAGTTTTGTAGTCTTTATTTCCCACATGTTTTGTTGCTTCATTTATTTCTTCTTTTAAATTTTCAATAATAAATTTATCAGCATATTCTAATCCACCATCTAAATAAATAGCTGCTATTACTGCTTCTACGCTGTCTGCTAAAATAGCTGGTCTTTTATTTCCTCCTGTTTTTAATTCAGATTTTCCTAAATTTAAAAACTCACTAAAATCATGTGATTTTGCAACCTTATATAAGCTTTTTTCACAAACTACAGTTGCTCTAACTTTTGTCATTTCTCCTTCTTTTAGCTTTGGATATTTTTGATAAATATATTTACTTGATATAAATTCCAAAATGCTATCTCCTAGAAACTCTAATTTTTCATTACTTTCTATATTGTTTTCATAAGCATAAGACGTATGTGTTAATGCCTTTTTTAATAATTCTTTATTTTTAAAGGTATATCCTATGCTATTTTCTATTTTTTCAAATTCCACTTTTACACCTCTTATTTTTCTTAAAGCTATGTTTATATTATATACTATTTTACAAATTTTGCAAGTAATTAGCTAATTTATAGTAATTTTTTCTATCTCCATATTTTTTGTCAAAATTTATGGACATCTTCTCATTATTATTATATAATAATGTTGTATTATTTTATAAAGAAAGCGAGTAAAAATATGTTGAACAATAAGAATTCTTATGATTATAAAAATAGGAATCTGTCTGATGTTTTTAAAGAATTGCAAGAAATGCAACATAATCCAAATGCTGGACAACCTTATAAAACTGAAACAGCGCAAAGTAATACTAATAATATTTATGCATCTAATTCAAAGAATAAAAAATCTACATATAAAACAAATGATTTAAAATTGTCTCATATTATAACAGGTTGCAGCATTTTAATTGTGGGAATGGCGATACTTTTTCCTAAAGACACTTCTTTTAAAACTAGCTATGCCAAAGTAGATACTCCTGATAATATATCAGAATATGAAATTAATAGACATAGTCTAAATATACAAAACATTATTTCTGAAAATTCTGATATGGATAGAGTAAAAGAGCAAGTAGTTGAAGAACGTGATGTAGAATTTGAAACAACCTATAATGATGCTCCTACTTTACCAAAAGGAGAAGAAATTATTAAGCAAGAAGGTATTCTTGGGAAAGATAAGATAACAGCTGTAAAAACATATGAGAATGGAAATTTTGTAGAAGAAATCATCTTATCTAAAGAAAAAATTACAGATCCAACACCTAAAATTATAGATTTAGGAACTTCTGAATTTTTAGCAAAACATCATGTTCACATTGGTGATATTATGTACTTTATTGATAATGCTAACTTAAAGGAATCTGCTGATGCAAATTCTAAAGATGTAGCAGAAATAAAGAAAAGCATTGATGTTAAATTACTAGAACTTCCTAATGAAGAATGGTGTAAAGTTTCCTTTGATGGAATAGAAGGATATATAAAAACATCTAATCTAACATCATCTTATACCACTCCAAACATTGTAGAAAAAAATAGAATTCAAAGAATTTTATTAAAAGTCAATATTAATATGGAATTAAATAAGGTAAGTGGCTTAACTTTAAATGATTATAAAAAAATATTTACTGGTTTGCCAAATGATACTAATAAAATATTCCAAGATAATTATCAAGTATTTTATAATATGGAAAAGAAATATAACATTAATGGTCTATTCCTAGCTTCTATGGCAATTCATGAAAGTGGATGGGGAACTTCACAAATTGCAAATGATAAGAAAAATTTATTTGGATATGGTTCTTATGACAATACTCCTTATGAATCATCATTTGAATTTACTGATTATTCAGAAGGTATTGAAACAGTTGCTAAATCTTTAGTTAAATATTATCTAAATCCATCTGGAACTAAAATTTACGATGGAGAAACTGCAGCTGGCTGGTATTATAATGGCCCTACTTTATCTGGTGTTAATACAAGATATGCAACAGATCAAGATTGGCATAAAAAAGTATATAGTTATATGGAATTATTATATAATAGACTTTAATTCCACTCTTTTAGAAGGGAGTTTACATGAAAAAAATAAATTTTAAAATAAAAAACGTTAGACTTGCATTTACGCTATTAATAATCTTAGCATTTATTGTATTATTACTATATTATCATTTTGTACTTTCACCTTCTTTTGCTAAAAGTAATTTTACAAATCAAATGATAGAAATTGCTGATGAAAATGAAAATTCTATTTTCAATGTGCAAAAAATATTATTATATAGCAGTGCTAATGCTATTAGCAATTCTAAAGATCAATCTTTAAAAGACATGAGTATTTGTCAATATACAGATTTATCAATTTATATTGATAATAGTCAATCTAGTTCAGAATTAACTGATGAAAATTCTGTGAAAGAACTATATATTGACAATATTGTTATGACATCTAACGTTGATAAAGGAACTAAAATATTAAATTATAAAAACTCTTTTAATGTTGGTAAATATACTGATATAAAACAACCTGAAAATAATAGAATAGATTTTAAAATTATAAATACAAATCAGGAAAATGAAAATCACAACTATGATGAACCAACTTTTTACACTGATTGTTCTAATCCTATTACTTTAGGCTATTTAAATAAAGATATTTTAACAAACTATTCAGTAACAGATGATTCAAAATCTATTTCTTTTAATGGCAAAGTATTAAAAGAAGCAAATATCAATTTAGAAGATATTAACTATACTCTAAGATTTACAATTCATATTGTAAATAATTTAAACCAAACTTTTGCTTATAACATGAAACTAGATGTTAATTTAGATGACAATAATGGCGGTATTTATAATGGCTATATATATAAAAGCAAAAGCACTTCTGGTAATGAATATAGATTTTTTAGAGAAGTAAATTAATTTACTTCTCTTTTCTATTTATATATATTTTTATTTAAATTTCAAAAATCCCTTTATATATATTAAGAATTATGTTATAATTTATATATTATAATTAGAAAGGTGGCTTTTTATGGATGCCCGGAAACAACCAATATTAGTCGAAACAAAAACATTTATTTTAAAGGAAGCTCTTGTAGATTCTGATGGTGAATCTGTATGGTTTATCACCGATTCGCAAAATAAAAATATTTCGTTTTGCGTACATTGTCAATTTTCTGGTTCTATATATATTTCTTTTTTCAAAGGATTACATTATAATAATGATTTTGTCATAGAAGCTTTAAAAGAACTTTTGAAAATTTTGTTAGAGAAATACCATATAATAACTATCAATATTTATTATAAAAATAAATCGTTAATTACTTTATGTAAGAAGATTGGTTTTCAAAAGCAGCATAATGTAAGACATCTCTATTATTTAAGAAGTCTTAAATAATTCTAAATAGAGAGAATATTTGATATTTTCAATATTCTCTCTATCTTTTTTGAAACTATACACTATACACTCAACAATATCAAATTCTTTTTATAAAAGTACTTCTAGTACTTGACAATATTGTGTATTTTTGGTATCATTTTAAATGTTGACGCATATAATAAACTAAATTAAAAAATGCGGGAATAGCTCAGTTGATAGAGCGCTGCCTTGCCAAGGCAGAGGTCGCGGGTTTGAGCCCCGTTTCCCGCTCCAGGTTCTATATAAAAATATAGAGCATATAATATATTAAAATGGCGATATAGCCAAGTGGTAAGGCACGAGTCTGCAAAACTCTGATCCCCGGTTCGAATCCGGGTGTCGCCTCCATCAAAAAAAACGATAAAATGTTGATATTCTAACGTTTTATCGTTTTTTTATATTTATACTTTTTTAGCTTTCTTTTTAGCAGTTTTTCTCGTTGTTTTCTTTTTTGTTTCTGCTTTTATTTCTTCTGCTTCTTCTGGATTCCATTTTTCACCTGGTTTAGGCTTATTCCAAGATATATAATCACAGCTTTCCGGATTGTTTTCACAAATATAATAATTCCTTTTTCTCTTTGTCTTTCTAACTTGTACTGTTGCACCACATTTTGGACAAGGTACATCAATTGTCTCTATAATTGGTTTTGCATTTTTACATTCTGGATATCCCGGACATGCTAAAAATTTTCCATATCTTCCATATTTATATACCATCATTCTTCCGCATTTTTCACATGGCACATCTGACACTTCTTCTACCAATTCAACATGTTCTAATTCTTTTTCAACTTTTTCTAATTCTTTTTCAAATGGTCCATAAAATTCTCTTAGCATTTTTTTCCATTCTTCTTTTCCTTCAGCTATTTCATCAAATTCACTTTCAATCTTTGCTGTAAATTCTACATTAATAACATCTGTAAAATTTTCTATTAGTAATTTATTTACTATCTTTCCTAATTCTGTAGGAATTAATTGTTTTTGTTCTTTTTCAATATATCTTCTTTCTAGAATAGTTGTTATAGTAGGTGAATATGTACTTGGTCTTCCTATCCCCTTTTCTTCTAATGCCTTTACAAGACTTGCTTCTGTATATCTTGGTGGTGGTTCTGTAAAACTTTGTTTTGGAATTACTTTATCTAACTTAACCTCTTGTTTTTCTTTTAATTCTGGCAACATCTTTTCTTCTTGTTCTTTTGAATCGGTTTCTTCTACATATAAAGTCATAAATCCTTTAAATTTTATGCTTTGTCCATTTGCCTTGAAATTATAGTTATTTGCATTTATTGTTGCTGAAATTGTATTATATATAGCTGGTGCCATTTGGCTTGCCATAAAACGATTATAAATTAATTTATACAATTTATATTGATCTTTTGTTAATGCTTCCTTAATTTTATCTGGTTCCAATTCTGCATAAGTTGGTCTAATACCCTCATGTGCATCTTGTGAATCTTTATTTGTTTTATAATATCTATTTTCATAATATTTTTCGCCATATGTACTTACTATATATGTTTTTGCTGATTTTCTTGCTTCTTCTGATATTCTTGTTGAATCTGTTCTCATATATGTAATTAATCCTATTGTTCCTTTTTCTGGTATTTTTACTCCTTCATATAACCCTTGAGCTATTGACATTGTTTTCTTTAAAGTAAATCCTAATTTCCTCGAAGCCTCTTGTTGCATTGTACTAGTTGTAAATGGTGGCGCTGGAGTTCTTTTCTTTTCTCCTTTTTTTACATCATCTACAAAATATTTTGCTTTTTCAATTGCTTTTATAATTTCTTTTACATCATCTTCTGAATGTATTTCTTGCTTTTTACCATTTTTACCGTAAAATTTTGCTTCAAAATGTTTTTTGGTGTTTGGTTCTTCTAAGTTAGCATAAATATTCCAATATTCTTCTGGTATAAATTTTTCAATTTCTTCTTCTCTATCAACAATCAATTTTACTGCTACAGATTGTACACGTCCTGCTGATAAGCCTCTTCTTACCTTTTTCCATAATAATGGACTTATTTTATATCCTACAATTCTATCTAAAACACGCCTTGCTTGTTGTGCATCTACTAAATTTAAATCTATGTCTCGTGGCTCTTTAATTGCTTTTTGTACAGCTCCTTTTGTTATTTCATTAAATGTAACTCTGGTTATTTTATTATTCTCGTCTTTTAATATTGTTGCAAGATGCCAAGCTATTGCTTCTCCCTCACGGTCAGGGTCAGTTGCAAGATATACTTTTTTTGCTTGTTTTGCATCTTTTTTTAAAGATTTTATTAAATCTCCTTTTCCTCTAATATTTATGTATTCTGGTTCAAAATCATTTTCTATGTTAACTCCTAATTTCGATTTTGGTAGATCTCTTATATGTCCCATTGATGCTACTACTTTTGTACTACCTCCAAGAAATTTTTTTATAGTATTGGCTTTTGCTGGTGATTCTACTATTATTAACTTATCAGCCATATATTCCTCCTTATATTATGCTTATTATCTATATTAACTTTCTTTGTTTCATATTTTCTATAAGCTATTCTAGACTAATTTTCCATAATATGCAAGCTTTTTAAAAAAATTTGTTTTCATTATAAAAAAAGAATTTCTTTTGAAAAGTCACAAATAACATCTTCCAAACCAATTGGTGTCACTTCATTTTTTTCTAACACTTTTAATATTTCATTTACTTTTTGTTCATTACTAGATAAATATTTAAGCGTTTTATCTTCTGTTTTGGTATTGTTTTCTATATATTCAGTCTTTACTACTTTTATTCCATATTTTGCATTATTTTTATTAATAAATTCATCTTCATTTATTATTTTATAATACTCTAACTTTATAGGATATTTTACACCTGCTTCCTGTAATTTTTCTTTTTCAATAAAAATACTCCCAAAAAACGTTTTCATTTTTACCCCCTCTTTTGTATTTCACATTTTTTTATAATACTACTATATAGCTGGGTTTTCAAGCTTTTTTCATCGCATTTTATCTTGTTATTTTACATTTTTTGATAAGTATCTACATAATATTTTATTATATTACCTTTTTTTCATACATTTTATTTTCACAAAAACTAAATTTAATATTTTTTATTTCTTTCTACAAATTTCGATATGTATTTTTTGTAAAATATGATACAATTGTTATAGTGCAATAAAATGAATTTATTTTATTTTTTCTTTAAATTATAATTAAAAATAGTAGTAATTTTTTATATTACTACTATTTCTTTAAATCTATTTTAATTCTAAACTATTTAATTCTTCATAATATTCACTCTTTTGAGATATTATCTGTTTTTTTAATACTTCATATAATTCTACTGTTGTAGCAACTTTATAAGGATTTATATAAAATATATTTAACAATCCAAATGTAAATATAGATAATAATTCCCATCCTAGAAAAGAAAGATCTAAAATAAATGTTTTCCATTTGTTTCCTTTCATCATTTCCTTTGAAAGTTTAAATGCCTTTTTTCTTTGTATCTTTGGATTTTCTGCCAAAATATATGGTATCATTGTATATTCATAACTCTTTATAAATCCGTCCTATAATTGTAAAATACCATAAAAAATTATAAATGTCTTTCAAAAAAATTGTTACTGATACGTTTATCCAATTCTTATTTTTAAAAATTTCTCCAATGACTGATATTTTGGTACTTGATTTTTCTCTTGCCTTTATAAAATATCTTTTTCCTGCTACTACAAGAGGATTTGCTATTATAATAGTAAACGCAATTGATATTATCGCCATAATTGAAAGTACTATACCTGAGGTCATTTCATTTAAGTTAAAATATTTTATAGCATCAGAAATTTTAAATACATATTTCTGTGATTTTGTTATACTATCTAAATTTGCTTCAATTGCATTCCATATTTTCAGTTCAATATCACTTAAGCTTTCTTTCTTCTCTTCCATTTTTGTTATTATCTCTTGTTCTTGTTGTAGTTGTTGTTCATTATTATTATTTGTGTTTTCATCTGCTATTTCATCTTTATGCATAAAAATATAATAAGGATTCATTGAATCTTCTTGCTGATATATTCCTAAAATTGATGTGCCAAACTCTCCTGTTAATAACGCTATTAAAAAACATATAACAATTGCAGTCCAGTAATTTTTTTTAACAACTTGTCTGGCTCTACTTTTTAATTCTTTTCTTTTCCACATTACTTATTCTCCTAATATTAGTTTATTTTATTATAAACTAATTTATTAGGATAGGCAAGTTATTTTTATATATGTTTTTAATATTTTATTTTCTTTGCAATTTTCTTTTTTGTATTTTATAAGTAATTTTACTTACTATTGATGCAGGTGCTATTTTAGCTCCAATTTTAGCAAATTTTACATCAATTCCTGGTATAATATAAAATTTTCCTTTTTGTACCTGTTTAATGGCATAGTCTGCAACTTTTTGGCTATTAGCTTCTCGCATGTGAAACTTCACATTAGCAACTTTATTAAAATTTGTATCAACTGGTCCTGGACATAAAATACTAATTTGTACTTTCGAATTTTCTTTTCTCAATTCCTCTCTAATGCTTTCTGATAATCTAACTACATATGACTTAGTAGCATAATAAGTAGACATTAGTGGGCCTGGCATAAATCCTGCTATAGATGCTACATTTAAAATCTTTCCTCTATTTACTTTTTTCATATCTATTAAATATAGTTTAGTTAAAATATGATAAGCAATTATATTAGTGTGTATCATTGCTATTTCTTTATCTAAATCTGTCTTTGTAAAATCTCCGCAATCTCCAAAACCTGCATTATTAATTAAGAAATCTATATCCTTTACTTTTTTATGCAATTCTTTGCAATTTTCCTCTATTGCTAAATCCATGGCTATGATTTCTATATTAACTTTATATATTTCCAATTCTTTTTTTAATTCTTGTAATCGATTCTCATCTCTTGCTACTAATATTAAATCATAACCTCTTTTGCTTAAATTCCTTGCCATATCTCTCCCAATTCCAGAAGATGCTCCTGTTATTAATGCTTTCATATGCAATTCACCTCATTTTAATTTTTTACTCTTTTTCTTTTTTTATCCATTTTTTCATATTAAAAAGTAAGAGAAACCTCTTACTTCCTACTAAATTTATTTAATACTATTCCTACAGCATGAACTATCTTAGTTGAATTGTTATTAGCTACACCTTTTCCTAATGCTTTTCCTCCAACTGTTAAAGCTGCTACTGTTGCACTTAGAATAAATTGTATATTAAAAGACAATCCAAATTGTTCTGTTATTTTCATTGCTATTAAAGCACTAATTGCTCCACTTAAAACTCCACATATATCTCCAATTACATCTGCACAAATATTTGCAACTTTAGGAGCATTTCTTATTAATTTTATTGAAGCTTTTGAACCTTCTATTTTTTTACTTGCTTTAGCATGAAATTCATGTTCATTAGCTACAGTTACTGCAACTCCAATAATATCAAAAAATATTCCTATTCCAATTACTAAAATTAGTATTAATATAGCTGGTATTAAACTTAAATTAGATACACCATTTGCTGATATATAAGAAAATAGCATTGATAATATAAATGTCATAATAAATACTTGTATAAACCATTTTATTTGCTCTTTATCCATTATTTCTCCTTTTTAGTTAAATTATTATTTATTTTGTAATATGATTTTAGGCAGATTAAATCTGCCTAATTAATTATTTTTATTGTTTAGATGGTAAAAGTCTAAGTAAATTTTACAGTTTAGGTCTGGTCGAATTTCTCTATTCCTCGCTTAGCATTACTGCTATAGCCGTTTCCGATTAAGAAGAATATCTAATTTAACATAGACACCAGATCGCCACTTAAATCTGTACCTTAATCCCTAGACTTCTATGCTATTTTGATTTAAGCAAACATTCTAGAAGTTTTCCTTAACATACTTTTATTACTTTACTAGTCTTTTTTGCAAATGCAATTTCATAATTAAAAGTATAATCAATTTGGCCAAAATCAACTTTACTTATGAAAAAATTAATCCCAATACACTCACTCGAGACAGGCTACTCTATGTATTTCGTGTCTTGGCACTCAACATAGGTTTTACTTAAAATTTATTAAGCCTCCACGAAACCAGGGATCATATGTATGCCATTACATACTTCCCTAACCTCTTTACTCCCTGAATACACACAAAACTGGCATTTCGCGCACAAACAAGAAACTTCAACGATGTGCCCTTTAGTGGATTTTTAGCCCCACCCTCGTAAAGTTAGTATGACTAGAATAATGCACCATCGATATATATTATAACATTTTTAGAAAATTATTCCAAATTTATTATTAGTTTACATTGGTTCTTTTTTTATTTTTTTATTCTTTCTATTATCTATATCTCTGTATTTTTTTTTTTATCTCTTTTTTTCTCATTTTTTCTCTATTTTTCTATATTCATATTTAACTTTTATAAAATATATTACCTTAAATATGCTTTTTTATTTCATTATAAATTTCTTCATGAATATCTTCAATAGTTCTTATTTTATTATCTTTTACACATTTTATTTCATACCAGTTATATTCCTTTGCAACATCACAAGCTGCTGAATATGCATCAATTAAATGATTTTTATCACTTTCATGAATATCTTTTTTTGCTTCATGAGTAAATTTATTTTCTCTATTTGCCATTAACTCTAGTGATTTTTCTACTGGCATGTTTAAGAAAAATACTTCAGAAGGAATTGGTAGTCCATATAAATTAAACTCAAAATCCCACAACCAATTTAAAAATTTTTTTCTTTCTTCTTTGTCTTTTATTTTTCCTGCTTGATGAACCATATTAGCTGTTGTATATCTATCTGCTAATATAATTCCTCCTTTTTCATAATATTCTTTATATCCTGTTTGAAAAGTTGCATATCTATCTGCTGCATAAAATGTTGACGCTATATAAGGACTAATTTCTTTTGCATTTTTGCCAAATTCTCCTGATAAATACATTTTTACTAAAGATGAACTTGGACTTTCATAATTTGGAAAGCTTACTACTTTATAATCAATTCCCTCTTCTTTTAGTTTTTCTTGCAATTTATTAAATTGTGTTTGTTTTCCACTTCCATCTGTTCCATCTATTACAAATAATTTTCCCATTTTCTAATCCTCCACAAATTTTTATTGTTGTTTTTCATTCTTCTTTTCTTCTTTTAATTCTTTATTTTGCTCTAGCATTTTATTAATAGAGTTCAATATATCTTCTGAATTTTCATCAAAGTCATCTCTTACTAAATTAAACATCTTTTACTCTCCTTTCATTTCAAAATTATTATACTCCTTTTCCATTTTATTTTCAATTTATTTTTTATATTTATTTTTGTTAAATATGTAACTTAACCTTGTCCTCTAGACTTTTATTTTGATTTGTTGTAAACTATATTATAATGATTATATTTACAGAGGAGGACATATGAAAAATTCATTTCAAGAAGTAGCCATAAACCCAAATAATTCAAAATGGGAAAATACAATTTCTAGAATTTTACCTTTATCTTATAGGAATTCTGACATTAGAACTGAATTTGATAGAGATTATACAAGAATTATTCATTCTAATGCTTATAAAAGACTAAAACATAAAACACAGGTATTCTTTTCACCTGAAAATGATCACATTTGTACAAGAGGTGAACATGTTACACATGTAGAATCAATCAGCTATACAATTGCTAGTTATTTAGGACTAAATACAGAATTAACAAAAGCTATTGCAGTTGCTCATGATTTAGGTCATAGCCCATTTGGACATAGTGGAGAAAAAATTCTATCCGAAATTTCTAAAAGAGACTTAGGTAGTCCTTTTTGGCATGAAAAAAATGGATTACATTTTGTGGATTCCATTGAACTTCTAGAAGGTCACGATGGATACAAAAATAATTTAAATTTAACTTATGGTATTAGAGATGGCATTATCTCTCATTGTGGCGAAATTACAGAAAATGCACTAAAACCAAGAGATGAATTTATTGATTTAAATAACTATCTTTCTCCCAACCAATATTCTCCTTATACTTGGGAAGGTTGCGTAGTAAAAATTTCTGACAAAATATCTTATATAGGACGTGACATTGAAGATGCTATAACTTTAGGGATTTTAGATAATCATTTACAAGAACTTTACGATTTATTAAATTATAATTCATCTGATTATACATTAAATAATAGTAATATCATTAATTATTTAGTAATAGATTTATGCAAAAATTCTACTCCTCAAAAAGGGTTGTGTTTTTCAAATGATGCATTTAATTTACTAAATAAAATAAAAGATTTTAATTATAAAAATATTTATTTTAGTGATAGAATAATACCTTCAAATAAATTTTTTAATTTAGTTATTAACCAAATTTACGATAAATTAAAAAATTGTTTTGAACAAGAAAATACTTTATCTAACATTAAGAGATTAAATAAATTTTACCCAAAATTAAGTAATGGTTTTTATGAATTTCTACAAAACTATTCTGATTTTGGTAACAGAAAAAACTTAAAATTAAAAAATCAAATTATATTTGATTACAAAAATAAAGAAGATTTTTATAAATCTATTATATCTTATATTTCTGGTATGACAGATAATTTCGCTATTGAAATATATAATGAAATAATTAGATTTTAGGAGGTGGATTTATGGAAAAAATAGAAATTATTTCAGATGTTCATGGTAATATTACTGCCTTAAATGCTGTATTATCCGATATAAAAAAACGCCATATAGAAAAAATATTTTGTTTAGGAGATTATGTTATAAAATGTACACATCCTGATTTAGTAATTGATAAACTAAGAGAAGTTTGCGAAGTTATGCTAATTGGTAATTCAGATTATGCAATTTGCCGTCCTGAGGCTAAAGACAAGAAATTTTGGTCTAGAGAAAAAATCGGTGAAGAACGAGCTAATTTTATTTATAATTTACCAGTATTCCATGAATTTTATATGAGTGGGCATCTAATAAGATTATTTCATGCTTCTCCATATGGCTTAGATAACATCTATAATCCTATGTTCTCAAATAAAGGAACACAATATGCTGGTACAGAATTAAAAGGTCCAGAAGATTTATTTAAAAATACCGAATTTATTGGTAAAACTTCTAAAGATCCTGAACCAGATATTGTTGGATATGGACATATACATACACCTTGTTTAGTTAGATATAAAAATAAAACTTTATTTAATACAGGAAGTGTAGGTATTCCAGTTGAAATGATGAATTCTGATGTAGATGACAAAAGTAACAAATTTTCGACTCTTGCATCTTATATAATAATAGAGGGAAATTATAATTCTAAAGAACTAGATTCTATTTCTTTCAATTTGGTAAGAATACCTTATAATATTCAAAAAGAAATAGATGATTTAGAAGCTTCAAATTTATCTAACAAAAGCATTGTTATTCAAAGCTTAAAAGGAGCACTTCCCACACCATTTAAATTAAATTAGGAGTGACAATTATGGATAATAAATTAACAAAAGCTAAAGAAATTTTACATCATTATAACCAAGAACATTTACTATATTTCTATGATGAACTTTCTGAAGAACAAAAAGAGCTTTTATTAAACCAAATTTTAGGAATAGATTTTAATAAAATCTTAACTTTATATAAAAACTCTTTTAAATCTACAAAATTAGATTTAAACACAGTATCTCCTTTACCTCATATAGAAAAAGACAGAATTTCAAAAGAAGATTTAGAACATTACATAGCTATTGGAGAAAACATAATTAAATCTGGCTTTCTAGCAATAGTAACAATGGCTGGTGGTCAAGGAACAAGATTAGGTTATAAAGGTCCAAAAGGGACTTATGAATTAGACTTTGAACAGGAGCATTGCAGGAAGTCTTTATTTGAAATAATGTGTGAAAATATAAAGAACGCAAACAATCAGTATGATATTACTCTTCCTTGGTATATTATGACTAGTGAAGATAATGATTTTGCTACAAAAGAATATTTTAAATCACATAACTTTTTTGACTATCCAAAAGAAAAAATAAAATTTTTCAAACAAGAAAAACTTCCTATTATTAATATTGATGGTAAATTAATTTTAAAAGAAACTTACTTAATAAAAGATGGTTCTAATGGTAATGGTAATGTGTTTAAAGCCATGAAAAATAATAAAATTATAGATGACTTAGAGAAAAACAATATAAAATGGGTATCTTTTGGAGGAATTGATAATATATTATTGAAAAATATAGACCCTCTTTTCATTGGTTTAACTGTCGATAGTGGTTATCAAATTGCCTCAAAATCTATTTTTAAACAAAAACCACTAGATAAAGTTGCTGTTTATTGTAAAAAATCCGGAAAGCCTTCCATTTTAGATTATGATGATATTGATATAAAGTTATCTGTTTCTAAATCTAAAGATGGTATGTATCAATACAGAGAAGCTAATATACTTTCTCATTTAATGAATTTAGAAGCTATTAAAAAGGTTTCAAATATTCATTTACCTTACCATAGAGCTTATAAGAAAAATGCTTTTGTTAATGAAGAAGGAATGAAGCAAATTCCTGATAAACCAAACTCTTTTAAATTTGAAAATTTTATCTTTGATAGTTTTGCTTTTTTTGATGATATGTTACTTCTTCGTGTTGATGAAAATGAAGAATTTGCACCAATTAAAGATTTTACAGGTATATATAATCCTGATACCGCAAAAGAAAAATACGAAAAATATTGGAATAAAATTAAGATATAAATTTATAAGAAGGAATGTACCTTATACATTCTTTTTTATATTATTAATTTTCTTTTTCGTTATATATAAAAAGCTTGTTTAATATGATTAATATTATATTCATTATTATCTAAAAACACTTCTATAACATCAAATCTTATAGCAGTATTTTTGATATTAACTTTATAAATATAATATTTTGCAACAGATATTATATGCCTTTGTTTTACTTTACTAACAGCTTCACTTGGCCTTCCATATACCAAATTAAAACGTGTTTTTACTTCTAAAAATACTAATTCATTTCTATATGTATCATAGGCTATTATATCTACTTCTCCTTGCTTACAATTAAAATTTCTTTCTATTATTGTGTATTTATTTTCTTTTAAGTATTTACAAGCTAGATCTTCTCCTAATTTACCTATTTGCTGATTTATATACATTTATATTCTCCTTGTTTTTTAGTTATAAATCCATCTATCTCTAGCATAAATAAAATATTATTTATATCTTTTATGCTCTTTTCAGATTCTTTACATATTGCATTTATATTGCTAGCTCCATTTTTTATTAAATTATATATTTCTTGGTATTCTTTTTTTACTATCTTACTTCTTATTGCTTTAGTTTTATTATCATTTATTTCCTTAAAACTTAAAAATTCAAATTCTTCAATAATTTCTTGGGTTGATGTTATTAAAGTTGCTCCTTTTCTAATTAATTTATTTGTTCCTTTTCCATGTATATCTTCTATTTCATGAGGTAATACAAATACCTTTCTACCTTGTTGTGTAGCTAATCTAGCTGTAACACTTGTTCCGCTTCTATCCATTGCTTCAATTACTAATATTCCAATTGAAATTCCACTTACAATCCTATTTCTTTCTAAAAACATTTTTGAATTTGGTTCTACATTTGGAGAATATTCACTAATAATTAATCCTCCGCTTTTTAATATATCATAATATAATCCCTCATTTTCCTTTGGGAAAATATAATTTAAACCACTTCCTAAAACAGCTATTGTTTTTCCATTTTCATCTATTGTTTTTCTATGAACTATTGCATCAATTCCTTTAGCCATTCCACTAACAATAGTAAGACCTTGCCCTGATAATTCTGATGCAAATTTTTTTGCTAAATTTTCTCCATTTTTTGTACAACTTCTTGAGCCTATTATAGCTATGCAATTTTGCTTTAGCAACTCTATATTTCCTTTTAAATATAATTGTTTAGGTGGATTTTTTATTTTTCTTAATTGTTCCGGATAAATTTCATCTCCAATTTTAATTTTTACTATTTCTAAATCTATTGTTAATTCCCCCAATACTTTCTGTCTAAACTTCTATACTGAATTGCTTCTGCTAAATGGCTAATTTCAATATCTTTTTTCCCATCAATATCGGCTATTGTTCTAGCTACTTTTAAAATTTTTGCATATGCTCTCGCACTTAAACCTAGTTTGTTAAATGATTTTTCTAATATCTCTTTACATTCTTTATCTAATTTACAATATTTTTCTAACAATCTTGGTGTCAATTCTGCATTACACAAAATGTTATAATCTTTGTATCTTTCTAACTGTATATTTCTAGCTTGATTAACTCTTTTTCTTATTTGCTCTGAGGTCTCTATATTTTTTGTTTTATCAATTTTTTCATATGTAACACTTTCTACTTCAATATGTAAATCTATTCTATCTAATAATGGTCCACTAATTTTATTAATATATCTTTTTATTTGTTCTGGCTTACAATGACATTTTCTCTTGTTTGCCCCATAATATCCACATGGGCATGGATTCATGCTTGCTATAAAAATAAAATTACATGGATATGTAATTGCAATATTTATTCTGCTTATTGTTACCTTTCTATCTTCTAAAGGTCCTCTTAACAATTCAAGTACATTTTTGTTAAACTCTGTTAATTCATCTAAAAATAATACCCCATAATGTGCTAAGCTTACCTCTCCGAGGTTTTGGTTTCTTACCTCCGCCTACTAATGCAGCTGCTGTAATTGTATGATGTGGGCTTCTAAATGGTCTTTTTAAAATTAATGGATTTTCTTCAGATAATAAACCTGTAATACTATGGATTTTTGTGACCTCTAGAGCTTCTTCAAAACTTATATCTGGTAATATACTTGCTAATCGTTTTGCTAACATTGTTTTTCCAGCACCTGGACTTCCGAATTAAAATACAATTATGACCTCCTGCAGCTGAAATTTCTAAAGCCCTTTTTACATTTTCTTGTCCTTTTACATCAGAAAAATCAAATTCATATAATTCTGAATTTTTGTCATTTATCTCTTTATGCCTTTCTTTTTCAATATATTTCTCTCCTTTTAAGTATTCCATTAATTGTTTTAAATTATCAACTGGTAATATTTCTAATCCATCTACTATTGCAGCTTCCTTAGAATTTTTTCTAGATAATATAATTCTTTTTATTCCTAATTTCTTTGCTTCAATACATATCGGTAATACGCCATTTATTTTTTCAACACTTCCATCTAAAGAAAGTTCTCCTACAAAAATGCTTTCTTCTAAAAAAGTATTTAAATAATTATTTTCTATTTCTCCACTAGCAATCAGTATTCCTAATGCAATTGGCAAATCTAAACTTGCTCCTTCTTTCCTTATATCAGCAGGTGCTAAGTTTACTACTATTCTTCTACTTAAAAATTCTACTCCTGTATTTCTTATTGCAGTTTTTACTCGTTCTTTTGCTTCTTTTATACTTGTGTCAGGCAGTCCAACAATTTCAAAGCAGGGCAATCCACATGAAATATCAACTTCAATTGACAAAATACGCCCATCTAGTCCCTGTAAAGCTAAACTTTTTACAACTGATAACATACTTTTCCTTTCTTATACATTTGGATATCTGAGGCCATTATAATTTTTATTTAAATGAAGGATGTTTTGCAAATTGCTTTTTATCAATTTTAATGGATTGTGCCGAACAGCGTAGACTTTAATTTATCTTTTTCGACTTAATTTTATATAGGGATTTTTAAACTTATAATTAAATTATGGGGGTTTATAATGACCTCAGATATCCAAATATATATTATTAAATTTTACCTGGTTTTTTTGAATCTTTTGATAAAATACTTTTTAGATTCTAATTGAATTTAAATTAATTTGAAATTAATTTTTAAATTGAAATAATATTTAATTCTTTTGTATTATAAAACCGTTTCCATAATTTGTCAACAGTTTTTTTGAATTTTTTTATTTTTTTATTAATATTTAGGCTCATAATTTATAAATAGTTTATATATTAATATTCAAAATCCCAGTCAAATCAGCATATTCCATATGATTTCAATATAAAAATATTAATATATAAACTTCATAATAATAAATAATTAATTTAATCAAACCAATAATTTCATTTAATTATGTTCAGTAATTCCATATGTCCCATTTGTAAAATCTCTAAATAGATTTACTTGTGGTGTAACATAAGTAAATATTATAAAACAACTCAATAAAAATATAAGAATCCCGCCTGCTAAAATTTTAGTTTGAATTGTGCTTTCATTCTTTCTTTTCATTAATTTATAAGAAGTCCATTCTCCTAAAATAATACTAATAATAAATATTAGAATATCTATTATAAAAAAGTTAGTCCCAATAATTCCTGTATAAGTAAAAAAGCTTATAACAATAAAGCTAATTGCTGTAAATATTCCTATAGCTTTTGCTTCTATGTAATTATTAGGAATATTTTTTACAAAATAATACTCTATTAATCCTAATATTAGCATAGGATAAAAAACTAATTTTAAATGTTCCCATACGCTCTCATTAACAGCACTAAAACTAGCAATAATTGCATTATTTCCAGACCATTCATAAATAAAATGCAATAAAGTACCTAAAATTAATTCTAATATTGTTACAATTAATTCTATTTTTAATAGTTTACTTGTTTTTATTTTATGCAATATTTCTTTAGATTTTTTCATATTATAAATCCCTCCATTCTTACTTAATTAATTTGTATGAATAAAGGGCTTGTTCTTATGCTTATTTTCAATATTTTATACATTAACTTCATCTTTTCTAACTTCTATTTCCTTTTGTCGATAAGATATAATATTGAATTCATCTTTTTTATTAAATACTATCATAATCACTTTTGTATAATTATCTTTAGCTGGTTTACCATATTCATTAATAGTAATACTTGCTTTATGTTTTTTAAGAGTATCAAAAGTGTTCATAAATCCCATTCCTGTTCCACCACTTTCTTTGTGGGTTGTACTTGGGATTTTTCCTAATTTATGCAATGTATTTATTTCAAATTCAATTCCTGAATCATATATATAAATTGAGTATTGTCCGTCTATTTTTCCTATTCTTACTAAAATACTTCTATTACTATTATTAGAATAATTTACTGCAATTATTGCATTTTTCACATGGTCTGCTATTAATATTTCTAATTCCTCTTTTGTTATATGATTATTAATCATTTGATATATGTTTCCATTTAATTGTACTTCAAACTTAATTTTATTTTTTATGCATTCTGATTTCATATAATTTAACATATCGTCTATTTCTGAAATGTTTGTCTTTGGAATTTCTATTTCTGGTTCTTCTGATATTTGCTTTGTGATGTTGTTTAGCCTATTTTTTACATCTATTTCTTCTGCTATTTCGTTCTTTAATGCTAGTTCATTTAGTTTGTATTCTAATGCTTTTTGTTTGTGTGCTATTGAATGACTTGTTTTACTAAAGTTTAGATTTTCTTGTTCTAATTGTTTTATTTCTTTTTTCTTGTCCTCTAGTTCCTTTTTGGTTTCTTCTAAATCTTGTACTAACAACCTTTGCTTATAGTAAAGTTGTAATGATTTTTGAATTGTGATGAACATCATTATAGAAAAGATAATAAATCCAAAACCCAAAGCACTTGTAAAAGATTCATTATAATTAGTCAAAACAATAAAAGAAAATATTATAATTACACTTATATTTAAAATTAACATATTAAAATATTCGTTTTTAAGTCTTTTATTTAAAAATATAATACCTTGTTTGAATCTTTTTATTTTTAAAATTCTATTAATTATTATGCTATAACAAATTATTATCACTATTAGACTAATCCAATCATTATTAATATTAAAGATTATATTGGGTATAAAAGCTATTGCTACTGAAAGCAAAAATACAATATAATTTATACTTAAAGAAAATATTATAATTAAAATCGAATAAACTATATCTTCTTTATTAATTATAGAAAATCCTATAGCCAAAGAAGTTGCTAAAAAAATCATACTATTTAATGAACTAGAACAAAATTTAATTTCTCCTCCTATAATGGCAATAACTATAATTATCATGTATGAAATAATTTTTTTATTATCTTTCTTATTTATAATTCTTATAGCAAAATTATATGTAAAAATACTGATACTTAAAATCTTTAATATATAAATAACTATACCTATATTCTCTAGATTATTTATAAAATCCATATTTTATTTTTCCTTTTACAACATTTAATATTATACATATTATATATAAAAATAAAGGGATATTCAATATGAAATATTAATATCTCCTTATTTTTATCCCTTTATTTTTATACTTTAACCAGCCCAATGGCTAATCCATCTCCAAAAGGCATTAAACCAATATCTCATTGTATTCACCACCTTTTCCATTTCGTTTTTTCTCTTGGTGTCAATAAAAAAATACCATTTATTACTTTCAAATAAACGGTATCTAATAATAGAAAAAAATGATGAAAAATGGCGAAAAATAAAAAAATCTAGTATTTACTACTAGATCATCTTTTTTATTTTATCAACATAATAATAAATAAACTCCATAGGCGTTGGTATTCCTGTCTCATAATTCACTTTGGCTGTATAATATGTTGTTAAATCTTCTATTGATGAAACTCTCCAAGCATGTATAATTGCATTTTGAATTCCATTAGTTATAGTATTTCCTGATTTTTTATATATTTTCGTTAAATGTTGTATAACATTTATATTACTATTTTCGTTTTGTATTAAGTATAATATAGCATCATGAATATATTTTCTTCCTTTTAACTTTGCTGTTACTCCTATCAAATCCAACTCATGATAAATATGTTCTGAAATTTTACTTTCACTTTCTCGTAATTCCTCTTCTAAGTTTTTAATATCTGATTGTATTTCTATTTTTCTTAAATTAATGAATTTATTTAAGACTTGATTACATGAATAATTAGGATGATCTTTATATAATATAAGATCAACTCCATTCCTATGTAGTATTTCATAAGTTCTTTTTGAGTTAACATGTGTAGTTACAATTACAATTGGTACATAATTCAAATTTAATTTTTTTAAGTTTAATAAAAATTCTAGAGAATCCGTGTTGCCTGATGTGCTATTATTTAGCTCTAAATCTAAAACTATACCTTCTGGGTGCTTCAACTTTACATATTTTAATCCTTCTATGTCTGAATCTGTTATTCCAACTAATTCTATATCTTTTCTTTCTTTGATACAATTAACAAATCTATTACAGTCATCAATATCATCTTCTATAATTAGTATCTTCATTGCTTTAGATTCCATACTATACTCCTCCTTTTATTCTTATTATGGATAATATACCATAAAACCTCATTGAATACTACATTAATGTAGAATATTTTCCTATATATTTTCGGTTTTTTTAATATAAAATGAACAATAAGTATAAGGAGTGGTTTTTATGAATATTAATCATAGCAGTAAAGAAATAGAATTAGATAAATTAGAACAAATAGAAAGAGGCAAAAGAATTAAATTTATTAGAGAAAATGAACTACATATGAATAAAACTCAACTTGCTAAAGAGATTGGCATTTCTGGACAATTCCTAGGATTAGTAGAAGAAGGAAAAGGTAACCTTGTCTATAAAAGTATAAAAAAACTAAGAAATATAAGTGGACATTCAGCTGACTTTATTTTATATGGTTTTGATGATACAACTATAACTAAAACCAAAGAATGTTTACAACATTATTCTGAAGAAGAATTTATTTATGCTACTAAAATAATTACACAAATTGCCACTTTCATAAAAAACACTTAATGTTTTATGTATGTTTTATATTGTTTTGAATATATCGTATTGACTTTTTGTATTTCTTTAAATAAAATATTCCACATAAAGTACTAATATATATACTAAAAGGTGGAATATTTTATGATTACAAATTATTTATTTTTTTTAATAGCTTTACCAAAAGAAGAACTAAAAAAACAACTTTTAATTATTTTATTATTTTTTGTGTTTATCATGTTGACTTATCTATTTTTAAATTATCTAAAATTAAAATTCACAAATGAAAATAGTAATTCTCTTTTTCAAAAATTTTTAAAAAGGCTTTAAATAACTACTGAAATCATTTAATATATCACATTGTAAAAAGTTAGAAGAATTTTAGTATTTTCAAATATAAAAATCTTTCTTACAATATAAAGACTTTTTATAGTCCAAATATTTATAAAGAAAGATCTATATGTTTTTTATAAACATTTTTATTTTTGCATTTGAATTAAAAAATTATATTTATTTGCATGTCTTATTTCATCTGTCATTATTGACATAAGTAAAGTATAACTTTTACCACTTGGCATAGTTCCCATTATTTTTCTATACTTCTTAATAGCATCAAGTTCCCCAAATAATGCCTTTTCTAAATTTTCTTTATAACTCATTTGATTATTGCTACTATTTGTTAAATTATCTGCTGGCAAAATTTGACCTGTAAAATCATAATATAATTCTCTTAAAATTTGATTATGTTTTCTTTCATCATCTCTAATACTTCTTATTATATCTTTTTCTTTATCAGTTGGTGCTTGTTCTATTAATATACCATAAAACATTTCATCTTCTTTTTCATCATCAACAGACTTTCTTATCAAATCAATTGCTTGATTTAATGTTATAATTTCTCCACTTTGCTCTTTCATCTCACTATTTCTGTAATTATATTCTCTAAATCCATAATATGGATTATACATATTATAATTAGGATACATTTTATCCCCTCCCTTAAGCTATAATATGTATTAAATATTATTTTGTTAAATAGCTTACTAATTTTGCATTTTTATTTGTTCATCTTTTATTAATGGATATCTAATAAGATTTTCACTATTCAGATTTTCTTTATGCATGTCTATTGCAGTAATTTGATGATTATCGTATGTTGTATAATAATAAATTCCCTTACTTGCATTACAACAAGATGTATAAATTGTTATTTCAAATATTCCATCATCTAATTCACAACATCCTCTTTGTTGTTCAACAGAATTAAGTATATGAAAAAACTGGCTAACACTTTCTTTTTCTTCTTCTTTAGATACTGAATTCATTTTTACAAAAGCTGCTCTTATGAATCTAGATTGAGATGATAAATCTCCTGGAAGCCCTATCGCTCCCATACCTCTACTATATTTCTCTAAATTTAACGATTTTGCAAATGTGTTTTTTGGTGATTTAGTTGATAAATTCATATAGTTATTTAATTCGAACATTTGCTTATCAAATGTAGGATTATTGGTTAACACTCCTACTGGATTTTCATATATTTTTATTCCATCTTTTACAGCTTCTACTGTTATAGATTCTATGCTATCTGAAATAATCCAATGTAATTGTGCTAATGGTAAATTTGTGCTAAATGGTTCATCTAAAAAATTTATTTTTTCTATTAATTTTTTTGCCTCTTTTACTGTTGTACTCTGACTTAAAATCCATGGAATAAATTCAAATTGCGTAATATTATCTTTTCCTTTTATTTTTTTATTATATTGTGCATTTCCTACAAAATTTAGTCCTGCTATTCCTAAACCTTTTTCGTTTACTGCTTCATAATATAATGGATAATTTTCTGTAACATATGCCATTCCTATTATGGCGTAGTGATTTTTGATATTTTGCTTATGTCTAAAGTTAAATTCATAATTTCTTGGCGTTATTGTTACTTCATCTCCATATGAAATTTCATAGTCTAGTGTCCTTCCAAAATAGAAATCTTTTGTTTTGTATGTTATCGCTGTACACATATTTATTTTCTCCTATTCGTTTTTATTCTTTTTGTTTTATTATATCACTTTTGTTTCTTTTTGTGTTGCTTTTTATTATTGATTAATGCCTTCGGGTTATGAGCGAGGTTTGACCGATTTTTGTAGTTTTGTGAAAATTAGAGTTTTTGTTGGTATTTCAGTATTTGCAAGAGTTTTGGTTTGTAGAACATTTGTGCATTTTTAGGGTGTTTTTGGAGAAGATTTTACCCAATTTTTACCCAATGGGTGTAGTACGTTTGTTCTTACAAAATTGGCTCTTGTGGATACTTTTGGAAAATGAAAAATTTTAATTTTTAGGAGGATTTAGATTATGAATAATTTAAGAGAAGTTAATGATGATATTTTAAAAGATTGGTTAATGTTTAGAGAGGATGATTTATGTTCTTTGACTTGTGATGAGGATAGAAAGCATTTTGTCTATTTTGATGAGATTTCTGAGAGGATTTTGAAAAATGTTCCTGAGCAAAATAAAAAGTATGTTAAGAAACAGCTTGATTTTCTTGATGAGAATTTTATGGATTATATTTTCTATTGGAATGAGAAGTATTATAGGAATGGTTTTTGTGATGGTGTGCAGCTGATTAGTAGTAGTTTTGATAATTAATTAAATATATTTTTCAAAATTTTGAAAATAGAAATTCAAATAGAATACCAGAAAATTTTTAATTTTCTTCTGGTATTTTATTACTTTTTTATATTTCTCGAAAACTATAATAGTTACAACAGTATCTAAATGAAAATTTTATTTTTCTCTGTTTTTATTTATTTTCTAATAAATCTAATTGATATTTAAATACACTTGGATATTTATCCAAAATTTCTAATATTTCTTCTTTTATTTCCAATAATAAATCTTTAACATTATAAATATTAGGTTTTATTGGAATATTATTATCTAAATAATATTCTAATTCTTTAGCAACTTCTCTATCTGAAAATCCTAATTCATAAATTTTTATTGCAACTTCTGATTTAAGTCCATACTTCAGCTGTTTTATAAGTAAATCAAATATGTCAAATATATAATTATTATTATCTATTTTAGATTTCAAATTATCTTGTACAGCACTTACAATTAACGGTATCTCATAACTAATTATATTATTACACATTTTTAAACATTCATTTATTTCTAAATTTCTATTAGTATTTTTCATTATTACTTTATATGAATGTCCATTTATCCATAATTTAGATATGTCCCTAATTTCTTCACTATATTTTTTTAAAATTTCAATCAAATTATATAAATTATCAAATAATTCTTCAGTTTCTTTACTATTTATAATCTTTTCTAAGTTTTCATTTATATAATTTTCAATAATTTCATTATCTTTAACTCCAAATACATTTTCACTATATAAATATCTTTTTTCTGACATTGGGACTTTTTCTAAACAAAATTTTGCTATTATCATAAATAGTTTAATTATATTTTCTTTTTTTTCATCTTTAGATAAATAGTATCCTAATGTTTCTGTAGCAATTTTTGCAATATTTTCCTTATTATCTTCTAAATCTTCTTTAGTTAAATAACTCATTATAAAATTCTCTATTGGACTTAATAGACTTATAATATTATTTATTCTATTTTTTTCTTTTTCTCTTTGACTTTTTTCAAATGTCAATAGATATTCTGTTAACGCTGTTTCTATATCTCCATTATAATATGAATTTATGATATCTAATGTAACATTATCATCCATTTCCATAAACATACTCATATTATCAGATTCTTGTTCCGTATTCATTATCAAGTTTTTATATTGATTCCATCTATGTGTATACTTATTATAATATCTATAGTCTTTAAATGTATATACATATGGGTCAGAAAATATAACTGTTCCTTCAGTATACATTCCTGGTCTACCAGCTCTACCAATTAAATTGTTAAAATCTCTTGATTTAATTAAATTACCAGCCTGATAAATACTAGTCATAATCAAATACTTTATTGGTAAATTAACACCTTGTGCTAATGTTGAAGTACATATTAAAAAAGATATTAATTTATGTTTCATCGCATATTCTAAAGATATTTTTATCCCATTTGAAATATCTGCATGATGTATAAATATACCTTGTTTAGCCCCATTAAAATATTCATTTTCTTCTCCATAATTTTTACTAATTATATGGCACAATTTCTCTATTTCATTTGTCTTGCTAGATTTTTTAAAATTACTTATATCATAACTTCTTTCACTTAAATCTAATATTCTTTTAAGGATTTTGCTTGCAGTTGTTTTAGTCCCACAAAATACTATTGTTGAACCTTTAATACATAATCTTATTCCCAAATATATAGCAATGTCATTATCTTCCCCCTTAAAATTTTGAAGATTTACTGAAGGGAAATATTTATCTTTTCTTTCTCTGGGCTTTTTATTTAATAACGTTCTCTTAATTACTCTAGGTACATAAAATTCTAGTTCCATATTTAAAGGATTTAAAAAATTTAAATATCCATATAAATCACTTTCAAAATTTTGCCAATTCACAAAACATATACTTTTTTCTGTTGATGTAATTAGATTATTTTTTATTGTTACACCTTCTTCTCCATTTAGCCACTTATTAATTGTATTTAAATTGGACCCAACTGCTGAAATCAATACTTTTTGAGTATCTTCATTAAGTAACAATTTTAAATTAGATATTAATAGTTCATAATTAATTCCTCTTTTCCATTCATCAAATATGTGTCCTTCATCAAATACTATTAATCCTATTTCATTTATAATATCCTTTTGCTTTTTTAGTATATAAGTAAGTTTTTCCGGAGTAAGAATTATAACTGTTTTTAGATTATTTTCAAATGTAAATAAATTTTCTTCATTTAATATATCATTCATTTCGTTTACTTTTATTCTATCATTATTTCCAAAATCTTTCATCAAGTCATTACTAATTTCTCTACAAAGGGCTCTAAACGGTGCAACAATCACAGCAATTCTCTTTGAAGTCTGTAAAAAATATGTAGACAATAATATTGTTAATGACTTTGTTTTGCCAGATCCTGTTGGCAATTGTATAACTGCTGATTTTCCTTTGAATACTCCTTTTTCTCCAATATTTTTTTGAGAAGGCCATAATTCTTTTATTTTATTATTTTCTATTAATTTTCTTTTAAACTCGTCATTTTCTATATTAATGTACTCGTTTGATAACTTAATAAAAGAATTTCTAATTTTTAAATCATATATCGTCAACAATATATCGACAAAAAGTAACTCTTCATCAGTTCCTTCATTATATACTTTAGCTCTAAATTTCTTTTTTTCGTCACAATTTAATACATAATATTCTTTAAAAAAATTTTCTAAATTATCTTTCATATTTATTAAATATGAAAAATATTTGCCTTGATATTTTTCTTCATCACTAGTATCAAATTCATCTTTTAGTAATTTTACTATTGCATAATCTAATCCATTTAAATTTAAATCTAATTCGTCTAGGTTTATTTTACTAACTAATACTTTAGAATTTCCTATATTATTAGCTAAATAATATGCTACAGCAGAAATTATTAAATATAAATTTTTATTTTTAACATTTATATTTCCATTATTATAATCTTCTATAAATTTTGCAGAAAACAATAATTCATCTCTATTTGTATTTAAAATTTGATCAATTTCATTTTCATTTCTTTGGATATTAGCTGACACTTCGCCTATAATACCTATTGCAGTTAAAAATACTTTTTCTATAGGTTTATCTATGGCTATTCTATCATTATTATCAATGTCATACTCTTCCATTTTTGCATTAGAACTAGTCAGTTTTTTGTAATATTGAGATGTATTCCCTATTAGCATATACTTGCCCTCCTATACAATTCATTGATAAAACTCATTAAATTATCAATGTGTATTATAAATAAGTCTAGTGAATCTTTTTCATTTATTACTTTTATTTCTCTTATTTTTTCTAAGTCTAACATTTCAGTTGTGTAAATTGCAGTTGCACCATATTTGGTTTTAAATGGTCTATCTACACCATTTTGAAATCTCTGTACAATTTTACTTTCATTTTCTTTATTTAATTCTATCAACCTTTGTTTCATAGCAGATAATGAAAAAGCCAATCTTTCTATATCTTTGCTCGAATCATCTATTGCATTTTGTAATCTATTTTCTGTCTCTTTACACTTACTGGCTCTAGTTTTTACCTCTATAACATATAATTCGTCATTTACATTTTCTTTTTCTCCCATTTTTAGTCCAATTACATCTGAGCCTTGTTGAGATGTGTTTGGATTAATCTTGTTTGAATATTTAGTTCTAGGTACATAATATGAATGAATATATTCTATATAATCGGCAATTAGTAATTCTCCAAAGTCTCCTGCTCTTGTTGATGGTCCAGGTGCAACTTTATCACTTGGAAATTTATTAGCCAATAGCCATTCTTGTTTACTCATTCCGGTACCCTCTACTAATTTATCTAACATACCATCATCACAATATTGTTTTCTAAAATGATGTGCCCATTCATCTAAAATTTCTTCATCTTTATTAATATATAATTCATATATATCTATATTTTTTCCATCATGTGTTATTATACTTTCTTTTTTAGATAATCCTTCCAAATATTTTAACATTTAAAACTCCATTTCTTCTTCCTATTTATTTATAATAAAATCAATTTCCCTTTTACTAAGGGAGCTAGAGTATAATAATTCGTTATGATTTTTTAAGTACTCTTCAATTTTCATTTTTATTTTTTCTGAAACTTCTCTTGGATTTATTATAAAACTTCTACAGCTCTTATTTTTATCAAATTTCAACAAAATGTATCTATTAAAAGTAAATCCATTTCTTAAAAGCAAATCCACAAGAACAGTTTTATTTTGTTTATTTTTAATGTTTATATTTTCCATTATTTCATCTTGTAAAAAGTATAAATCTTCTGTTGTATTTAAGAAAACAACATTTTCATTAATATCTTCTTCAAATGTAAATATTTCATATTCTCCCATTTCAATCTCCTTATTTTCTTTTAAAAAATACATTATATGAATTTTCAATCTCATTTAATATTTCATCTGCTAAATCTCTTGCTTCACTTATTTTTTCAATTATTCTCATTTGGGATGGATCTACAGTACTATGTAAATAAACATTTCTTTTATCACTATAGATTGTATATAGTTTATTTAAAGTATCTTTTTCATCTTGTGTGAGATTAATGTCTGAATCTATTTTACTAGGGTTCCCTTTATCTTTATAAAACATAGAAAAACTTTGTTTTTTCTTTATTATATAGTTATATTTTTTATTCAAAACTTTCTTTAAATATCCTTCTAAAGCTTTAAATACACCTGTAACATGTCCTGTATAGTCCTCGCTATAATTATTCTGTTGTAATAAAATAATTGATCCTGAAATTGACTTTAATACAGCTTCATCTAAATATGTATAAGAATTTTTTAATACATTCTTCATTTTTTCTCTTATTTTGTCAGTTGGCATATTAACATTTACTAAAGTTTTATTTATATCTATTATTTCATCAATAGATATATCTGTTATTTCTGTTAATATATTAACAATTATTCCAAAAGTTACTAATGGTTTAGCTTGAATCATCGCTTTGACTTTATTTTCATAATAAGTAAATGTTACTACATCTCCATTATACCCTTTAAATCTAATTATATTATCATTCTTTGTATATGTAATAAGACCACAAAATTCGTCATCAATCTTACTTAATAAATAATCCAGCATGCTTTTATTAAATTTAAATACCACTTGTGTTCCCTGCACATTTGAATTTTGTGTTTTTTTAGTTATATACTCTATTAATTTATTTGCATAATCTGGATTTTTAGCAGGCATAATTTTTACACTATTTTTCTTAATCCAAATATCTATCCTACACTCTTGTTTATCTATAAAAAACTTGCACACCATTTTATTTCCTTTTAGTTCTGAAAAAGAATACAAATTAAAACTATTATTAACTTTTTTATAAGATTCAATAAGTGGTTTTATATCATTTTCATTTATACATATTTCTGCCATTTTTATTTTCCCTCCTAATTTTTACATTTATTGCTCTATTTCCCTTAGATGTTTGCACCACTTCAAACTCTGCTACTTTATTCATAGCTAAAAATCTTGAGTTTATTACATCTTTTGTTTTAAAATATATATTTTCCTTAAATTTATCTGAACTAATAAAACCAAAAGTTTCATTTAAATTACATATTTTACCCACATAATGTTCTCTTATTCCTTGAATACTTTGAATATGTTCTGAAGCTATTTTTTGTAACAAATTTATATTAGGTTTATTTTTAAGATTTAGATTATATTTCTTAATTGCAAACTCTAATTCTTCTGTTAATCTCCAGCCCTCTCTATTTCTATAATAAGCACTAGCTTCATAATACAATTTTGCATTTATTAAGTTTCCTTTATTTTCCCATAAAAGTGCTATATCCTGTAAAAGTCTATTCATCATTTCATATTTAAAATTACAATTTAACGCTTTATTAGCATATAGCAAAGCTTCATCCATCTTTCCAAATCGCCAATACATTGATGATACTTTATGATACATAAACCAGTGATGTTCTTCAAATGCTAACTCTTTATACTTATTGATTTCACTTTCTAAATTTTCCTCGTCCACTTCCATACACTTACTAAAATATAATCTTGACTTAATCCATACATCATTTCTATAATGAAATCTTTCTATATTATTTAGGGCCTCTTCACAAGTAGTAATACATTCTTCGTATCTTTGTAATTTTTCTAAAGCTTTTGTTTTATATTGGTAATAAAACTCTTTTTTAGATGCCATTTCTCTTTCTTGACCACTATCATCTTGAAAATTAAATACATCTTCTGATAGTTCATTAGGATTTAATGCTTCAATCCATCTTAAAACTTCTTTATAATTAACACTTGCACTTTTCAAATATACTCTAACTACTTTAAATATAGTTAAAACATATGGATTAAAGTAATCTCTATCTTTTGGAAATTGTTTACTATTGTTTTTTATGAATGTTGCTTCTTTAATAAATTCTTGAAAATTACTCTCTTCATTTTTCACAAAATCCTTAATGTAAACACCATATATGCACCAGCACAAGCATCTTATTATATATTCATTATTAATAATTCTTTTATTTTTTGCATGTTCTCTACATATCTTTATAAACTCATCTGGTTTACCATTATTCCTTAATACTTCTCCATAATCATATAATAAATAGACATCATTCTTGCTTGAATTTTCCCATAAGTTTCGGAGTATTATTTCAGCTTTTATCATATCACCACTTTTTATATATTCTTTTGCTTTTTCTCTTGTAAAATCTATATCTTCTAATTTTTCCTCCTCCATAAGTGTCTCCTTAATAAACTTTATATAATCCAAATGTTATAATCGTTATTACTATGTTAATATTATATATAATATATATCACATATCTTTTTAAAATTATGTCGAAACTTGTATTTTATTATCAAAAAAAGCAAAATAATTTTATATTATATAATTACTATTATCTTGCTTTTCTTTTGTTATTTTCATATTAGTCATTACCTTTAACTTCTATTCCGTCATTAAAGATTTTAACTATCTTGCTAAAATCCTTTGCACCTATATGTGAATAATAACTCCCACCATCAATATAACACGATTCACATTTACAAGTTACTAAATCATGCAAACTCTTTGATTCAATTATATCGCCACATAATAAGCATTTTATTTTCATAACCATACCTCTCAAATTTATCCTTTTCGTTTATCTGTATCTTATCACATTCTTTACAATTTTTCTACATATCCTTGCCCATTTCTACAATTTCTTGTATAATATGCTCAAAGGAGAATATTATGGATAATTTACCCTATATAAGAAGTTCAAAAGAATCAATAGTTCAATATGCACTTAATCTAAAAGAAAAAACATTTAAAGACATTTTATTAAATGACCCTAATATTACAGATGAAGACAGAGCTGTATTATTTGAATACTATAATAACCCTAAATCAAAAGGGTCATTAGGTCAATTAATAGAAAAACATTTTTTCTTCTATGATATAAATAGTAATTCTGAGGCAGATTTTAATGAAGCTGGAGTTGAATTAAAAGTTACTCCATATACTATAAAATCTAACGGTGACTTAAGAGCAAAAGAAAGACTTGTACTTACTATTATTAACTACATGAAAGATTATAAAGAAGAAGATTTTCTAAAAAGCCATGTATATGAGAAATGTGCCTTAATGCTTTTAATTTATTATTTATACGAACCAAATAAAGAAAGATTAGATTATTTAATAAATTACATTAAACTATTTCAATTTCCAGAAGAAGATTTAGAAATAATAAAAAATGATTATAAAATAATTATTGATAAGATAAAAAATGGTAAGGCAGAAGAAATATCTGAAAGTGATACAAACTATTTAGGTGCTTGTACTAAAGGCGCTAATGCAAACTCTTTAAGAGAACAACCTTTTAGTACTGAAAAAGCAATGCAAAGAGCTTTTTGTTTAAAAAATTCTTATATGTCTTATATTCTAAACCACTATATTGTAAATAAAACTGAAAAATATGAGTCTGTTATAAAAGATGCTAATATCTTAAAAGAACAAACTCTAGAACAATATATTATTAGTAAACTAGAACCCTATTATAATCAAGATATAGAGTTCTTAAAGCATAAATTTAATATTCCATATCAGGTAACTAATAAATCTTTTACATATTTACTAGCAAAAGGAATGTTAGAAGTAGTAAATGAAAAAATCGAAGAATTTGAAAAAGCTAACATAAAAATAAAAGCTATTAGATTAAGACCTGATGGTATGCCAAAAGAGTCTATGTCTTTTCCGACTTTTAAATATACTGAGATTGTTAAAGAAACATGGTTAGATTCTGAACTATATGAAACTTTTTCAACTACTAAATATTTATTTATGATATATCAGTATGTGAATGAAGACACTTTAATTTTCAAGAAATCTATGTTCTGGAATGTACCAGAAAAAGATTTAAATACCGAAATAAAAAGAGTTTGGGAAGATACTATTGAAAGAATAAAAAATAATGAATATGATAATTTACCAAGAATATCAGAGAGTCCTATATTACATGTTAGACCTCATGCTAGAAATGCTCAAGATACTTATCCAACATTGGATGGTAAACAAGCAATAAAAAAATGTTTTTGGTTAAATGCAAGTTATATAAAACAACAAATAGAAGGAGAGTAATTATGGCAGGTTATATTTTTTCATTAGGAAAAGATAATGCACAAGAAATATTAAAAAATTGTATATATAATGGTTGCTATTCAACAAATATGAGTCCAATAACTGAAACTACAAGAAATTTTATACCATTTGAAGCTACCTTTACTGATTATTGTAGTATGAAAACTGGAGATAATATATATTTTTTCACAAATAGAAAAATATATGGTATTGGGGAGCTAATTTGTAAAGGAAATGATTGTAAATTTGTTAATTATCCAACTGCATCCACTCCAGTCCAAGAAAGTTATGAAAATATATCTAAAGAAATGATATTAAATGATAATCCATCAAATGTTAATAATCGTTGGATTTGTATTTTTAAACCTTCTCCAGAATTTTATTGCAATCCGGTAGATATGGATGATGTTCTTTCATATAAACCAGATACATTTAAAACTTTAAGAACTTTTTGGAAAAAATCATTTACCAAAATAAATGATGAAGAAAACAATTCATTAAAAGAATTTATTTTGTTACGTAATCAGAATAACACAAATACTTATGCTTATTCTTCAGATTTCCAAAAAAGAAATGAAAAAAAATTTCAAAATAAAGACTATTTATTATCTTATAAACCAATACTTGATTTTGCAACTACACAAGATAATAAAATAAAACACGAAATGGCTTTAGAATCAGCTGTAGTTTTAGAATTGTGTAATAATAAAAATTCAGTTTTTGGTAACTGGGATTATATTTCTCATCAAGTTGAAGCATCACCTTTCAAACCAATTGACTACATGGATAAAATCGATGTTTTTGGATATAGATTTTTACCAAATACTAAAATAGTTTCTAAATATCTAATTATTGAAAACAAAAATGAAGAAGCAACTATAGAAGTCGCAGAACAAATAAGTAAATATGTAGATTGGGTAGTTAGAAATTATGCTTATGGCAATTATGAAATGGTAGAAGCATATATTGTTGCACCTAGTTTCTCTGAAGATTTGTTGAAAAATGGTAAATCTGTTGTTGAAAGAAAATATATAATTTCGAGTCATCCTGTAGAAAATAGAATGTGGAACGATTTAGGTTTTATATCTTATAGTTATTCAAATAAAAAAATATCTTTTAAAAAAGAAGGAATTTAATTTCCTTCTTTTTCAAATATTTCATTTAATCTTAATCCCATTTTTTCAATCAGTCCTACTACTAATGCATTTCCCATACAAAAATATCTAAAATTTTGTGGCATTCCAGTATTTGTCCAATTGTCTGGGAATCCATTTATTCTCTCCGTTTCTAAAGGAGTTAATAACCTATAACATTTACTTTTAGGATCTTCTATAACATGTGTACTCCTATTTAAACTACCTTCACTTGTTAGCATGGTTCTAGCTGGTTTTTCTAATGAATCCGGAAAAGCTATTGCTCCTTCTCTAAAATGATATTCGTGTGGAGTTCCTGCTTTTCTTAATATATCTTTTGCACCTTTTAAGTAATTCCATTTTTCTAAATTATCACCTAGATAATATTTGTCTTCCACTCCATCTTTTTCTACAATCTTGTTTAATGATGTATATTTAACTTCTACAGGATTCACATCTTCAGTATAAATCTTTCCATTTCGCATCACACCAGCATTTTTAAAGTCTAATTTAAAGTGTTCTGATACATCATATACATCATCATATTTAAATTCATATTCTTTACCATCAATATTACTTCCTATCTCAAATTGTTTAATAAAAAAACCGATTTTTATGAATGATATTCTCTAGCTTTTCTCCTTCAATATCATGATAATAATTTGTGGTATTTTTACAAGCAAATATAAATGTTCTTCTTCTTCTTTGAGCAAATCCATACTCAGCAGCATTTATAACTCTCCATTCAACTGTATATCCTAAATCATTAAAACAAGCTAAAATTACTCCGAAGTCCCTACCTCTTTGACTAGCTGGCGATTTCAATAATCTATCTACATTTTCAAGAAGAACAAACTTTGGCGATTTTTCTTCTAAAACATCTCTTATTTGCCACCAAAGTACGCCTTTTTTTCCTTCCATCCCTTTTGCCCCAGTTCTAGCTACTGAATAATCTTGGCAAGGAAATCCTCCTACTAATAAATTATGATTTGGAATATCTTTTTTATTTACACTTGCAATATCTTCATTTATATAATTTTCACTTTTCCCGAAATGTGATACATAACAATCAAACGCATATTGATTTTTCTTTCCAGGTTCCCATTGATTAGCCCAAACTGTATTCCAATTAGAATCTGCTTTTTCTAATCCAATTCTAAATCCTCCAACTCCTGCAAATAATTCGCATACTGTTTTATCCATTTTGCACGTCCTTTCTACTTTTGCTATTATATATTTTTTTGATTATTTTGTAAAGATCTTTTTCTAAATTTATTATAAAATATTTTAATAAAAAGATCAACATTTTTTTCAAATTTTATAAATAAAATTTATTTTATTTATATTATCAAACATTTGTTTTATTTTCAATACTTTTTATAAATTTTTTAATTTCTCCCAAAGAAATAATCATAAGGATAATCTGCCTTAATATATAATTCAGTCAACTCCATTTTATACTGTTCTAGTAACTCTAAATACTTTTGTTTGAAAACATTTTTGCAAATCCACTCAACTCCTTTACTAGAAATAACAATTTTGCCATCAACTAAAAATTTATATTGCTCAAATCCATTATCACACATTTTTTTAATAGCTTTTCTAACAGTATTTTCTTTTCTATTGAAATAATTACATAACTGTTTTATATTCATATCTTCATTCCACCAATTTTCATTATGTTCTATTTTTAATAATTCTTCATATTGCTTAATTCTATCTTCGAAAAAATCCACATCAGCATCTGTTAGTGATTTTTCCTTTTGAAAATACACTTGAGTTAACCATGCATATCCTTCTGCTAAAATAAAATATTTCCTACTTTTTACTTTCTCACTCCTCCATCTGCAAGTTGGATGTTTTTTTAGCATAACTTCTATAGCTTTTCTTAAATCTTTATGTGTTATTTCTTTTCTATATTTAGTAGTAAGACCTAGTAATTGAAATCTCTTTAAAATTTTATTATATGATAAAAAAATACTATCTAAAACTTGCTCTGAATCCATTTTCATTTTTCATCACTCCTACTTTTTTAATTTTATTAATGCTAGTCTACGTAGCATTGATAGTTATCAAAATTTATTTTGCTCCGAATAATGAGGCATTTTTTAATGCCCAATATTCGCCAGCGTGGTGTTTTGACACCCTTTTTGCTGTTTAGGGCAAAATGCCCTAATACCCTTTTTGGCTCTCCGAGGGATATTTTTGATATAAATTTTTTCAAAATATTTTCAAAAAAGTTCAAATTTCTAAAATAAAAACTTGAACTTTTTTGCTTTACTTTTGTTTAAAAATATATTATAATATTTTTAGATTTTGGATTAAGTTAGCATTTAGTTTTATCGCTTTTGCTAGCTTTTTCTTTTGCATTTCTATCATTTTTTATGAGTGAAATTCCATAACACATTTTGTATAAAATTTGTATAACTTCTTCTGCTAATTTCCTATTTTCAATAGCAATTTCCTCCATCAATTCTTCTCTTGTATATCTAGTTGTAATTACTATTGGTAACTCGTTTTCATATCTATTATTAATAATTCTATACAACTTTTCTAAAGCCCATTTACTTATTGTTTCACTCCCAAAATCATCGATAATTAACATATCAACATTAGAATAAAGTTCCATAATTTCTGACTCTGTCGTAACAGTTTTATTAAAAGATTCTTTTATTCTATCTGCTATAGAACTAGTCCTTTCCAATAATGCAATTTTTTTATTTCTAATAATCTCATTAGCGATACTTGCTGCTAAATGAGTGTTTTCATATCCTATACTTCCATATATAATAATTCCATCTTTAACTTTGTTTTCTGTGCATAAATGTGTATATTTTATTAATGTTGTTAATGCTTCTTGGTTATCTTCATTAATATTAAAGTTTACAAAATCACAATATTTCAGTTTTCTTTTTATACAACCCTCCTTATATATTTTATTTATTATTTCTCTATATTTTCTTTGTTTTTCTTTTTCATTTTGATTTGAATCATATTGTTTCCAAAATGCAATTGCTTCACTACAATCACACCTTTCATATTCTACCATATCGTGATTAACATTTGCATAAAGATAACTTAATCCTACTGGCTTTAATTTTTTATTGCAAAATCCACATTTTGCACCTTCATTGGTGATAACTTTAAAATTCACATTTTCTAAATCCACTTCTATTCTCATCTCCTTCTTTATTTAATATATTTTTAATCTTATTTTCTTCTTGTGTGTTATCCAACGTTATTGTAACGTTACTTTCTTCTTTTTCACTTTTCAACTTTTCACGATATTTTTGTTGTCTAATTCTATTTTGTTCTTTATATTTTTCATATGGCTCAATGCTTTGATACTTGTCCCAATTTTTAATTTTATATGCTCCATCTTCTACAATTAGCATATTTAATTCTAGAAATTTTTGAATAATTTTTTCAATTTTTTTCTTAGATTTTCCCATAATCTTTGAAAAATTTTCTATTGTCATTGGTTTATTATTGCCTATTACTAATTTTCCATTTCTATTGCATTCTACAGCAATAATTAATAATTGAATCCATACTCTAAAATATGTATCTCCATCTGGCTCTCTTAACAGTATTTGAATTTTCCTATTTGAAAATATTTTTAATTCTAGTTTCAACCATTGTAAACTATACATATCCTCCTTTCCTCGCTTTCTTTGTAATCTAACTTATAGATTTTTGTTCCATATTTTTTAAATATTCATCTAGCGCTTGTACTCTAAATAAATACTTTCCACCAACTTTAGAGCATGGTATTTGCTTTTTTCTTACTAATTGATTTATCAGCCAGTAAGATACACCTAAATACTCTGCTGCTTCTTTCATTGTTAGTGTTGTCCTCTGAATTTTTGGTAATTCCATAATATCACCTCCTGTCTTTTTGAAATTTAGTATTGACTTTTGTTAACATTTGTATTATATTGTCAATAGTTAACTTTGTAAATACTTTTTGGTTTATTTTGATAGCGGGTTAACTTTAAATGAATTTATAAACTGTTAACGGAGGAATTATGAATAAATTAGAATATGATGAACCTATAAATATCTTTGTTTCAACAAATGAAGAATTTACCCATAAAGCATTTTTATATGGAAAAACAAAATCATCAAAACCCAAGTATTATGATTTGAAAGACGGAGATTCTGGTTATTTTACTATTGAAACTATAACTAACACACAGCTACTTTGTAGCGAACTCATCTCTTTCTTAAATTTTGATTTTGATAATTTTGATGAATGTTTTATGTGGTTTACTAAGTTTTTCACTTCATACATAATATATACTGGAGAAGAAGATATAAATAAATTTGAAATTAATAAATTTTATTCTTTTAGTAAAGTAAGAAAACTATTTAAAAAATATTATGAAGAAATAAAAAAAGACTCAAAACATGGTCAAGAACTATTATCAAAATTTGTTGATTATATATTTAACCTTAAAAACATTGAAGAAATAAATGATTTTAGTACAGAAATAAGATTTTATATTTATTATAATTCTCATTTTAAGGAACTTGATAGATTTATAAATAATCATTTTTCTATTCCACAAGGCTTTTCTTTTAGAACTATTTCTGATATTAAAGGAAATACAGAAAAAGATTTAATAAAGTTCTTTAAGTCTAAATCCTCTTATGAAGTTAAACCAGATTATAGCTCTAGTAACGAAAATATTTATGGGATTTTATATGTTACATTATTTCAATTTGTACTTAGTAATAAATATCTTATTAAGAAATGTAAAAATTGTGGTAAATACTTTATAACAGACAATCCACGCATTAATTATTGTAACAATTTATTCAAAGGGAAACAAACTTGTAGAGATATTGGAAATCAGATTGCTCAAAGAATTAAACAAGAAAATGAAATTGTTTATGGTAAATATCGTAAGATTTATGCAAAAAAAGCAATGTTAGTAAAGCGTAATCCTGATATAGAAGTTTATAAGATTGATTATGAAAATTGGAAAAAAGAAGCTAAAGAATTTATGGATGCTATTAGAAGTGAAACGAAAACTTATGTAGAATTCGACAAATGGCTTAATCAAAATGTATAATTTCAACTTATAAGATGAAAATATTAGAAAGGACCTTTAAAATGGTAAAAAATCAACATTATACCCCACAGTTTTATTTAAAGCGTTTCGGTAAAGATGAAAAAATTGATGCATATGATATTAAAAATAAAAAATTTATTACAAATACTAATGTCTCTAATTTTGCTTCTAAAAGATTCTTTTATGATATAGAATTAGAAAAATTAGACGAACATATATCCTTGCTTAAAAAAATTTATAATATTGACGATACTGATGAAGATTTTAAAAAACTTATCAATTCCCCTCAATACATCGAAAAAACATTATCAAATATCGAGGGAGAGATGTCTATTTTTTTAGATAAAATCGAAACTGATTTTTCATTAATTAATGATGAAAATTTTCTTGCTACTTTTTTTATATTTATAAGAACCTTATCAGTTAGGACAATCGGTTATCGAGAAACATTAGAAAATATTACAACACAAACAACCAATTGGTTAAAAAAATTAGGTATAAATAATTGTTCAAATTATCCTTTGGACATTTCTCCGAATGAACTAGCAAAATTAGAACAATTAAAATATATTGTATCTATTCCTCAAACATTAAAAAAAAGTATTGACTTTTTCAATAATTATAATATTTATATTGGAATAAATCATAGTAATTTAGGTTTTATCATATCTAACGAACCATTTATTAGCTTTGAGCTTGGTTTTAATGATATATGCTTTCCAATTAATCCAAAACTGTCAATTATTATGCAAGTAAAAAATGTAGAAGAAAATTTTTTAATTTGTAAAAAGAAACCAAACTGTGAAAATATTATTGATCTTGATGTACATGATATTGTTAAATACAATATTTTTCAGAACCATTTAATGAGTAAATATCTCTTTGGAAATATTAAAGATATTCAAAATGTACTAAAAATAATATCATTTCTAAACAAAATGAATATTTAAATCCAAATATAAAAAAGTAACACGAAATATTGTTACTTTTTTATATTTTTACAATTAAAAATGTTTATTAAATTTATAATTATCATAATTCAACATTTTTCTAAATATTATATCTACAACTATTTCATACAATATCTTTGTTTTTTCATAAATCCAATCGACATCTACATTTTTAGCAATATAATTTTTAGGATTTGCTTTTCCATTTACCTTTGGAAAAGCAATATATAACTTTTTATCTTTTATATAGTACCCTTCATGTACATAATGATTTCTTAAGCTTATTATCTCATAAACTATATTTTCAATTATGTTTTCTTCTATTTGATTTACTTTTTTATAATTATTTTCAATGCTATATTTAATAAATGTTGTTTTTATATCTTTTATAGGTTGTTGTTTATAATAGCATTCTATAAATCTATAAAACATTAAAAAATTATCCTCTAAATTTCTTGAAGTTTCTAATATTATATACGGTATGTTTCTTATCTCATTTTTACTATTTCTGTATGGTATAGAACTATAGCAGTTTAGTAAAAATTCTAATACATCATTAGTTACACTTTTCTCGACATATGAATTTTTATAATTCATTTCATTTATTGGCAAACAAAATCCGTAATATAATTTTTCAATCTCTACTACTATTTTATTAATATTAAATTTACATGGTTTTAATAATTGAAAATAAATTATCAGTTCTTGCACATAATTATAAATGTCTTCATAGTTAATACAATTATCCATTTCAATTTCTATATATCCATTTAATTTAATATCTATCTCATTACTCTTACGTTTATGCTCGCTTGTCCAATCATCAGATATTTCTATCGATTTTATATTATTTAAATTTACTTCAACTCTCTGCTTGCTTGTATCTCTTCTTAATTTAATAATATATTCATTTTTATTTTCTTCTTTATACAAACTAGGGTATCCTATAAGTTCGTTTATAATATTACTATAAATTCTAATCTTTTTTATATTATTTCCATTTTGTAAATCGCATAATTTTTCATAATTCTTATCCCAAAAATAAAATCTTGAAAAAAATCTTGTTTTATATCCACCATCTGGAGTTCCTAATACCTCTGAATGCCCACAATAATAAGCATTTTTTAATAAATAATTCATTTTTGTTTGATAATCTATTATTAATATATCTCTTTTTTTAAATTCTGTATTGATTCCAAATGTTCTTACTCCATTGATTGCTGGTATTTCGTCATCAATATCATAGTTAACTACTATTTCAATTCCATCTTTTTTTACTTCATATTGGCAATCATATTTTTCATCATATTTATCATTAAAATAACACACAGCCACTTTATAACCTCCCCCATTTTATACTTATTACTTTGACTTTGTTAGATTATATCATACCCTTTATACATAATCCAGTAATTTCCAGGTATTGATCTATTTACTATTTTGAATTATAAAAAATTTTTAAGTTTCTTTTTGAAACCTATTGCAACTTGTTAACTATTATTGTATAATATTTTTGTTAACAATTTAATTAAACACTTCTCCCACCCATAGGCATACTTGAAAGGAGGTGAAAAGAGTAATGGCTGGGAGTATAGAAAAAAGAGGAAAAAATAGTTACAGGCTAACAGTCTCTGAAGGATTTGACCTAAACGGAAAACCTATGATACACAGAAAAACAGTCCATGGAACAAAAAAGGATGCAGAAGTTGAACTAGCGAAATTTGTTACTGAAGTACAAAATGGTTTAGTAATTGATGGTAAATCTCTTAAATTTTATGAATTTACAGAAATATGGAAAAGAGATTATGGTTCAAAAGAACTTGCTCCATCAACATACAAACGTTATTGCAGAATGTTAGAAACAAGACTTTTACAATACTTTGGGCATTTCTATATTAACAAAATTAAACCAACAGACATTATGAAATTCTATGATTTACTTGAAAAAGATACTCAGTTAGTTAGAAAAAAAGGTAACAATGGTTCAAAAACTAAAAAGCCCTTATCTGGTAAAACGATTTTAGAGCATCACAGATTATTAAGAGCAATGCTTCACAAAGCAGTTTATTGGCAATTAATAGTGGCGAATCCTGCTGAACGTGTTCAACCACCTAAAGCTAGAAAACCAAAAAGAAGATCTTATGATGATGAACAAACTAAAATATTACTAGAAAATTTAGAACTATTATCTAGCGAAGATACTAAATACAAAGTTGCAATCATCCTTACAGTATTTACTGGTGTTCGTTTAGGCGAGTTAATGGGAC
>QWCB01000115.1_pt1 | contig 91510 bp, 61 predicted proteins | sample 1972511 | NCBI WGS metagenome assembly QWCB01 (sample SAMN09866719, study PRJNA288562) | Human gut metagenome isolate term5_stool, whole genome shotgun sequencing... | isolation source: gut | host: Homo sapiens | place: USA: California | reverse complement strand
TCACCGTGATGGTCACATTGCCCGTCACCGTGTAGAGGCCATCGCCCTTCGCATCAGCCCCTTCCACCGTCGTCACCTCCGCCGTGTAGCCGGGTACCTCTTTCGCCACCACCTTGATCACCTGACCCGCAGTGAGCGTCTGGCTCGCCAGCGGCGTGCCGTCCGCATTGGTCACCGTGGCACCAGCCCCTGGCAGATCGGTGGGTTCTGTCGCTACGCTGTAGGTGAAGCTGCCCGGCTGGGATGTCTTCGTGTACCGCACCGTGATGGTCACATCGCCCGTCACCGAGTAGAGGCCGTTGCCCTTATCGTCAGCCCCAGCCACCGTCACCTCCGCCGTGTAGCCGGTTACCTCTTTCGCTACCACCTTGATCACCTGACCCGCAGTGAGCGTCTGGCTCGCCAGCGGCGTGCCGTCCGCATTGGTCACCTCGGCGCCAGCCCCTGCCAAATCGGTCGGCTCTGTCGCTACGCTGTAGGTAAAGCTGCCCGGCTGGGATGTCTTCGTGTACCGCACCGTGATGGTCACATTGCCCGTCACCGAGTAGAGGCCGTTGCCCTTATCGTCAGCCCCAGCCACCGTCACCTCCGCCGTGTAGCCGGTTACCTCATTCGCCACAACCTTGATCACCTGACCCGCAGTGAGCGTCTGGCTCGCCAGCGGCGTGCCGTCCGCATTGGTCACCGCGGCGCCAGCCCCTACCAAATCGGTCGGCTCTGTCGCTACGCTGTAGGTGAAGCTGCCCGGCTGGGATGTCTTCGTGTACCGCACCGTGATGGTCACATCGCCCGTCACCGCGTAGAGGCCAGCACCCTTATCATCAGCCCCTTCCACCGTCATCTCCGCCGTGTAGCCGGTTACCTCTTTCGCTACCACCTTGATTTCCTGACCCGCCGTGAGCGTCTGGCTCGCCAGCGGCGTGCCGTCCGCATTGGTCACCGCGGCGCCAGCCCCTGCCAAATCGGCCGGCTCCGTCACCACGCTGTAGGTGAAGCTGCCCGGCTGGGCCTTCTTCGTGTACTTCACCGTGATGGTCACATTGCCCGTCACCGCGTAGAGGCCATTGCCCTTATCGTCAGCCCCAACCACCGTCACCTCCGCCGTGTAGCCGGTTACCTCTTTCGCCACCACCTTGATCACCTGACCCGCCGTGAGCGTCTGGCTCGCCAACGGCGTGCCGTCCGCATTGGTCACCGCGGCGCCAGCCCCTGCCAAATCGGCCGGCTCCGTCACCACGCTGTAGGTGAAGCTGCCCGGCTGGGATGTCCCCGTTCCGCTGATGCTAAAGTCATCCATAACAAATGGTTTAGACATCATCCGCGTAACAGTCCCCTCCCACTTAAATCGCACCTTATCGCTCAAGCTCGGCAACTCCTCTGCAAACGTCACATTATCGGCCAGCTCATTAGGCTTAAGGTCAAGCAATGGTTTGGTATTCCATGTACGACCTCCATCTGTTGAATAAAATAGCTTGAAATAATTCCTGTTTTCAAGAAAATCAACAAATGTGTATTTAAACTTCACGGTCGCACTCGTCAATGCGCTGAGGTCGTACAATGGGGAAACAAGTGTCATTGTCTGAGGAGCCGCACTGTAGCCCATCCCCACATTGTCAATATAGATGGAATCATCCTGCTTCCACTTAGCTCCCTGCGATGGCGCCGACATCTCCCAGCAGGTAAGCTCCCCTTCAAACTCCTCTAGGTACGGCTTATCCGCCGTCACCACAATCGGACTCCCGCAATTCGGACCTATCTCCGCCGTCACGTTCACCTCTCGGTCCGCCTTATCCTGACGCTCGGGTTCCGTGTTCCCATCGCTCCATTGCTTAAACGCATACTTCGCTTCGTCTTCAACCACAACCTTCACCTTCGGCCCCAGCTCTCCGCGGGCCATCGTCTTTGAATAGCTACTGCCCTCGTTGGCACCATTCACTTCAAGATGTCCCTTGCTGGCATCCACCGAGTAGCTCAAGGTGTACTCATTGGCCAACTTATCACCGGAGACTGTCACGTTGTCAATGAGAATACAGGTAGACTTTGCATACGAAACATTTATTGCCTCAAAAGTCCATCGCAAACGCAGTGTATTCGAATTTTTAATGATGTGACTACCCAACGTTCGCTTAAAATTCTGTTTACCTATCCCCAAAGAGGTTGAATCCCAAAGCTTTTCGAATTCTGACCCATCAGCTGAGTACTCCACGCAGATCTTCCCCTTATCCAACCGACTTAGAGTTCCAACGTAATCAAATGCAAGATTCACCGATTCCATATCCCTGACATCCAAAAATGGTGTCGTAAGCTGCACTTTTATCTCCTCGCCAGATGCAGCTGTGGTAGTCTGCAAATCGTAGCCCGCCGCAAGCCCTGTACCTAATTCAAGTCTGCTGTAGGATTTACCGACCTGCGCTATAAAAGTCCATTTCCCATTCTCCCCCGCATTCTTCCACATTCCTCTCGTGGGGCTACCATCCTCAAAGTTCTCCGTGAAGGGCAGCGGCTGCGCCACCACAAACCTCGCCGTGTAGGTTTTATCTCCCTGCACCTTATCGCTGCGCTTCGCCTCCATCTTTCCATCACTCCAGCCAACAAACGTGGCAGTACCGGTTGCCTTCGCCTCTACCTCCTCGGTCATCTCCCCGTACAGCTTCGTCTGCGTAACCTTCCCTACTATTTCTCCATCTCCCTCCACTGCGTACGTCACTGTATACATTTTCCTATCGAACTTCGCCGTGTAGGTGACACCACCTTTTGTTACCTCCGAGACCGTCAACTCCGCGTTCTTCTGCTGGTCGGTATTAAGATCGTTCTCGGTGGACTCCCATCCCGCAAACTTGTAGCCCATGTTTGCCTCAGCTGTTACTCTTGGCGCTGCGTCTCCGATACGAACCTCTAACGTTAGCTCCGGCTCTCCATTGACCGTTCCGTGGCCACCCTCGGCAACGTAGTGTACCTTCAGCCTCTGCGCATATATGCGCAGCTGCACGTTCACTGGCTTTGCCGCATCAGCGACCACCTCGCCCTGCTCATTCTCGCACTTCGGGTTTAGCGCGCTCCCATTGAAGCTCCAGGCATACGCCTCGGCACGCTTCTTTAAATCCACCTTCACCTTCCCCTCGCTATCCGCCGTATATTCGCTCCCGTTCACCGTCAGCTTCAGCCCTGCAAGCTGCATTGAGGGTTGCCCTACCGGAGCCAGCAGCTGGAACGTCACCACGAAATGTTCTACATCCCTTATGGTTAGCGTACCGTTTACGTGGGTAATCTCATAGTTCGGTGACTGCGCACCTCCCACCTTTATTGAATAGGTACCCGCAGAATTCCCTTGTTTCGCCTCGCAGCTCGCCTTGGCGGGGGCTGTAAGATCACGCTCATCCTCGCCATACACAAAGCCAGAATAGGTAACCTTATACTTATCCGGCAGCGGGTCTAAGAAATCAACCGCCACATCCTCAGCCGTCACCGTTAGCTTGGCTTTCTTCACCGTAAGCATTGCCTCGGCTCCACCCTCCATCATGCGTCCGCCCACCACGGCGCAAGCCTTTATCTTCGTACTCCCAGCACCCTTAATCTTTAGCGTATTGCCTACCACTTGCGCCACGTTTTGATTCTCCACGACGTAGGCTACTCTTCCTCCACCCTGCACCATCGCATCGAATGGGGTGCTAGGCTCGTCACCATAGGTGTATTCAATCGGTGAAGCCGTTGCGGCCCACGTAACCGCCGCCTCTTTCGTCACCGTCAGCTGGTAGGTGGTTTTCTCAAAGCCCGCGGCACTGTACACGTCAACAAGCGTTGGCTGGCTTAAATCTACAGCATCGCCGCTCGCTATCACCTTTTCGCCAATCTTGACCACGCACCCTGCCGGTTCTACTGCAAACGCCAACACCACGTTGCTCAAATCCGCACCGCCGTCTAACGTTACCTCCATATCGCTCTGAATAGAAGCAACCGGCTTTCCGCCCACCGTGAGGCTCTGCAGCTTCGGCGCACCTACCGCTGGTCCATAGGCATGCAGCGTAACGGTGCTGCTTTTCGCTTCGCCCAACCATTCACCCTCTAGCGTCACCTGCGCTTTACCGCTGCTCAAATCGATAGGCCCCGTAATGTCGTTCGCGCCCTGCTTCAGCTTCACATCGGGCAGATTGTACGTAGGATTCAGCTCTACGCTTGCCAATGAAACGCCCTGGGCGACGTCCAGCGTCCAGCTTGTTGCACCGTCACGGCGCTCTTTGGCGTCTTTCACACCCCACGTCAATGCCTCCGGCGTTGGCTCTTTCTCCCACGCCACGCCGCTCGGCGAGAGCGTCAAGAATTTTTTACCATCACTAGAAGCCGTTTTCTGCGAACCTGCACCTTCACCAAAGTCAAACTCCGCCACCAACGCAGTAGTATCTGAAACATTGCGCATATTCATCGACTTCATAATCTGCGTCCCGCTGCACACCTTGCGCCACACTCTAAACGCATCCACTGCACCTATGAAGGAACGACTACCATCGCCACGATTACCAATCACAAGCCCCTGCGTTTTCAGCTGCGCCCCAGCACCATGTTCCTCCGTGACCTCCTTTCCATTCAGGTAGATTTTTCCCACAGGGGTTGCGCCACTCCTATCTGCCGTTACCGCCACGTGCATCCACTGCCCCAGCGTCACGCTATTCTTTGGAGACTTATATATTTTGCCATCGCTTAGGAGCAGTATCACTGAGTTAGCCGGCAACGTTGCATTGCCCTCTCCGCAGAAGTATGCCGCCATGCGAGGGGTCTCAAATAGCCTATTCAACCCAGACCCTCCAGTCAGCGCAAACCGATCCACGCGCACCCACGCCTCGTAGGTCTGTGCCGCCATTTGGCTCTCGTCAAAATCCTCCATCCTCGCCACACCACCGGTGCCATCGAACGTCAAGACGTACTTCCCAGCCACCGGAACCACCGGTGCCTCTACGCTGCGCGGCACCTTGCACGTGTCATTCTCTCGCCTCTCGTCATCCGCATACTTGTGGTAAACGCATAGCGTATGGCTACCCTCCGCACCAAGCGCAGCCGCTTGCGCCGCTGAAAGCGTTATGGTTAGATCCTTCACCCCCCCAGCCGCAAGCGTGAAGGTTTGTGGATATTCCTCCTCAGTACCACCATCAACCGCAACGTAGAGGGCCTGGTTTTCTATTGTTACATCGGTGCTACCATTCAGCAAACGCACGCTCAAAGCACTCCCATCAGAACTCAATTCCGCCCCAACCAACGATAAATCCTTCACTGGAACAGTGGGCGCCACGACGCGTAGCGTGAAATCCTTAATCTCGCCAAGCTTCTGATTCTCTCCCAAAAGCGGCTCTGTACTCTTATCTCGAACCACCACAATACGCATACGGTACTCTCCCGCAGCGTGGCTTCCTGCATCTACACTAATTGTTTGAACCTGATTGGCATCGCTGCTTGACCCTACTGCCTCAGAAGTCGCATCAAAAGTCCTATCTCCATTCCAATCCACCCAAACCGCCACGCTCGCACCTGAAAAGCTACTCATCTTTCCAATGGTTAGCTTCAACTCCCCTTTTTCCCCCTCCGTAACCTCCAGCACCTTCCCGCTGCAATCCTGCGGGTACTTACGGAGCTGGCGCTGATACGTCACTGGGGTAAACGCATAGCTCGTGGCGCCAAGCGCAACCTTAGCTAACTGCGCATTTGCCGATCCTCTCTCCTCGTCGTCAATGAGAATTGAGGTCGCAGGAGAATATGCACCCTTGTAGAGACGAAGGTACTGGGTGTTATTACTCGTAACAGGATCGCCTCCATCCATAAAGGCTACCAGCCGCACCTCCTCATTCTCCTTAAGCCTCACACGCTGCGAAAACTCGTGTTCCTGCTCAGCGCTACCATCCCCCACCGTGAACTCATCAACACAGAGCTTTAGCGTCCCGCCATGCCAACCTGTTCGGAAAAGCCCCGCCTTAACACCTTCAACCCGCTTACCCGATAGATTCTTATACTGCAATTTCACTTTAGGCTGCAGCGGCGTGACTCCACTCTCTTTCGTTAAGGCAACCGTCTTGAAAAGATCAATTGAAGGATTGGAAACAGGCCCATCCACCTGCACCACCTTGGCCTCCCACCCTTGCACTGGGGTCTCGCGATCCTTAGTTTCATACCTAAAGAGCAACGTTTGGGAGGATTCCTGCGTAGAAAACTCCACTCCCGCCCCCTCACGGCCAGTCAACCTATAGATAAATGTCTCTTGGTTACCCTTAACTAGAAATACATCTAAAATATTCTTGCCAAGGTCAACCTCCTGCACGGCACACTTCACAAACTTTCCTGCCTCGCTAGGCATAAACTGCAACGCACCGGCCGAAGGCACTAAAGTGCCGGAATACCCCGTCGATTTCACACTCCTCGTCAGCGTGTCGTTCGGACCCATGTCGTCAGTAAAGATTCCTGCCGTCCCGCCAATCTTGGTCACCTTTACATCTTTGATAGCAGGCTGCTGAGATAGCACCGGCATCAAGATGTAACCATTCAGATTCGTAACGCTCCCCTCCTTGCTATCATTCAAGGGCCTTGCATCTCCATTCATTTTCACCTCGGCGCGTAGCTTATACTGACGCATAGGTTGGGTAAAGTCAAATTTATCCGGAATAGTGTAGACAACCTTTCGGAGACCATCGATCGATACCGTAGTTTGCCACTCCCCAAGCTGCTTTCCTCCTTCGTATAGCCGCACCGTAATCGCCTCATCCTTGAGGGGATCCTGCGATTTATTCGCCAGCTCTACAGAAACCGACTCCTGCGTGCCAAGATTAATGGAACTCACCGGCGGTTTTACGGCCGCTACGGCTACATCCTTCTTAGGAAGAAGGCCGAACTGCGCCGACATCAACATCACCGCATCGTTGAACCCTCTAGCAGAACTCCCTTTTAGGGCCATATCGGCCCGCAGCACAATTCGCTTCCCTGCATAAGCGGAAATATCGTAGGAATTGCACCTGAGCTGTTTCAAGGTCATCCCCACATTGCGCACGCCTACCCCTTGCGAGTTTGCCAATACCTCGCCATTCTGCCCATTCTCATCGCACGCCATCAACCTCACCCAGGCATTATGACCAAAGCCTGGATCCTTAGTAGTCACTTTTGACAGAGGGATGACGTTCATAATGCCCACGGCATTCTTGCCTTCAAGAGCGGCAGCATCCATTGACGTTAAATCCACACACACCGAGATGCTTGCCACATGCTTGGGATTTTTTTCAAAAACATCGCTTCCATCGGGCTGGACAGGATCATTCCAATCCTTGTTCCCATCCCCAAAAGACATCACACAACCCTTCGGATAGGCGGCGAAAGTCCAGTAGCTCAAGTCTAGCCAACTATGGATGTTACCTATATCCTTTCTCTCTATGTCCGCCAAGGGGAATCCTTTAATCTCGTTCGCAACCATCACAACAGGCCTCGTCGCGTGCGGGAAAATGGGGGTTGAGTAGTCGCTACAGAAGGTTCCGCGACAAGCTTTAACCGCAACGGGACGCGCTGCATCATAATTCTCCAGCACGCAAGACGTATCGGCTATGTCTGTCTTAATCGGTTCGTATACATTATTCCGAGCATCGTAGTACGCAACACTATACTTCACGCCATCACCCAGCTTCGCCCAGCGTACCGTAGGATCCTGTGCACAAAAGACATGCACAGACTCAACGCCTAGGCTCGGCTGTATGGAACACGCCGTCTGACAGGCTGCAAACACTCCGTTCTGCACAATGCGCACGCGCAACTTCTCCACCATTTGATGCTTCTCGTCAATCGAAACCGTCGCCTGCTGCGCACCCGGCTTAGCTACCACTGCCGTCTGCCACGTAGCGCCATCATCGTAGGAGACCTGCACCTCTACCGGGGCACTGGGAACGGCATGCATCCACCGCACCTCAAACCCCTTATCGCCTGCAAGAAACGACTCGCCGCCAAGCGGATAGGTTAGCTCAAGGGCAGGCGTTGCGTAGTCAAATTCCCACGTCACGCTGTACGGCACCCTCCCATCGGGGACGCTATACCCACGCACCACCACGGTATACTCCCCCGCGGCAGGACTGTCAATCTCTACCTGCTCATGGTTGTTCAGCCTATCTCTTCCCTTGGTGGCAAGAGCCTTAAAATTCTCTGCATCTAGCACCCAGGGCAGATACGCCTGCTGCGGACCCTGCACCTCTAAATCAAGGTCATTCACCAAATCCTTTCTGAACCCTGTCTTGCCTGGATCGTGCCACACTATCATTACCCGCAGCTTCGACACATTCGCAGGCACTGTGATCTTTTGCGATGCGTTTACATCGCCATTCCCCACCTCCCCAAAAGCGTAGCGCTTCTCGCTGAGCAGGTCGGAGGCCCTCACGCCGTTTACGATGCCGTAGCCATACTGGAAATCAGGACCTTTGCGCCCCGCGTCGTCCGCCGTATTGAGCAATGCATTCTTTATTAAAATGAACTGGGGGTCTTTGCCCCCATTCTCCGCACGGTACTGCTGGTAGAGCAGCGCGGTAAGACCCGACACCGCGGGGCAGGCCATTGAGGTGCCGTCCATAACCTCGTAGCCATTGCCATACGATGTTGAGTACACCCCTACACCGTCCGTGCAAACAAGCGGCGCCAGCCGCCCATCGTAGAGTGGTCCCCACGAGCTAAAATCAGACATATTGCCCGCTGCATCCACGGCTCCGACCGTAATTATATTCTTTGCGGTACGGGTAACCGTACGATACCCCTCCTTATATCGATCGCAATCACCCTGGCTATTGCCTGCAGAAAAGTTCGCCGCCAGCGTAGGATGAGCGAGAAGCACCGCATCTATACCGATGTTGGGCGAATTATACTCTAATACCTCTCCAGTCTTTCGACAAGCTTTTTCTAGAGAGACCCCATAGGAGTTTTGTGCAATCGAAATGCCGTAATCCTCGAAAGCCACCACAAATTTTTCATGCACAGTTTTTCCGAAATTCCATGTGTAGAGCGATGCCTCGGGCGCCATCCCCTTAGCCTTCGGGTCAAGCGTACCCGCACCCGCCACGGTACCGCTCACATGCGTGCCGTGGGAGCTTTGGAAATTCCGATCCTGACTCGTCTCCATAACGTGTAGCCTACTACCAAAATCCGTATGGTTCACCACGTTGGCATCAAAGACCCCCACATTTACTCCGTTGCCCGTGAGCCCCTTCCCGAGCCCCAACGTCGATTGCAGCTTTCGCACGCCGATCAGCGCCGCGCTCTGCTCATTCTGCAGCTCATCGGGCGCACTGGCTAGACGCACCATCTCCACCCACGGCTGCTCTGCGATCCGTGGCAAATCGGAGAGCTTCATCTCCCCCTGCACGTACGAGCCGTACTTCGATATAAATTCAACTCTGAATGGCAACGCCTCCAGCGCACGCTGCACCCCATGCTCGCCTACCTCCTTCACATAGCGCACCGTCACCCGTATCGCATCTCCATCGCCCACGATGCACCACTGGGGTATACCCGCTACGCTCTTACTATCGTAGGCTGCCGCGAGCTGGTCTTCGCTCTTCTCCCGCCAGCTGTAGCTCTCAAAACGCACGGTCAGCCCGCTGCCCCCCTTCGATAACCGCCCGATCGACGCCGCGCTGCCACGCACTTTCTGCCGCTTTATTGTGTTGTCTACCGATACGAACGCCAGGTACGTATATTTCCCCTTCTCTCGCTCGCTCACGTAGCGCAGCACCCTCACCCCATGCTGCCGCAGCTCTGCCTTCTGCGCCTCAGTGGGGATACCCGCGAAGGTGATATACTCATAGCGTCCCTCACCATCGCCCGCGCTGCCATTGGTACGCTTCGGTCCCATCGGCGTAGCGCCCCGCGCCGACAGCGTTACTAGCGAAATGGCCAGCACCAAAAGCAACCACCCCGCCCTTTGCAAAACAACGTTAAACTGCCTCATAGTAAACACTTTTTACGCAGCCTTCCTTGGCTACATCTTCTTTCCGTAAAATTAATAACTCAATGAACCTATGCAATCCACTCCGCAAAAATACATTTATTCCTTCACAATCTCGTCACTACCTTGAAAATAATTGGTTTTATGAACTCTTGCAAGATTATAAATAGAACCACACAGCTGCGCAGCTACCGTGGAATCAACCATCGCCAGCAGTCTCTCTATGCCCTACTGCCTCCCCTCAACTTCTTGTGCAAATTGCTATCGCATCCGTGTCAAAAACCAGCCGATAGCCAATCGCAACCTTTCGGCAGCAGAGGCAGACACCCCGGCTCGCCTCTGCTTGGAGGCACCATGGGCTACGCAAAAAGCAAGACACCGCGGCAAAACGCACCTGGATTTGCCCCGCTTTCACTACCTTTGCAGCAATAACAAACTAAAAACGTTAAAACCATGCATAGATACTCATTAACACTCCTGCTCGTATCGCTCGCCACGCTCTCTTGCAGCGGATCTAAGATGCCCCCCATCACGCTGCCAGCCCCTGACCTCAATGGGCTATCCTCCGTGGGCGATGCATTCAAAAGCCGCCAAAGCATCAGAGATTTTGTTAGCGATGAACTCTCCCTGCAGCAGCTCTCCAACCTACTCTGGGCAGCCAACGGTATAAACCGACCCGAGAATGGCAAGCGGACCGCGCCGTCATCCCACAACAGCCAGGAGATAGACCTCTACGTGGTGATGGCCAACGGCGTCTACTGCTACAACGCCGCGAAGCACCAACTGGACCCCGTAGCGGAGGGAGACCACAGGGCCTTGGTGGCGGGATCCTTCCAAAAGGAGTTTGCCGCTGCTCCAGTCTGTATCGTCCTAGTGGCCGACCTACGAAAGCTCGGCGAGGGGAAGGCAACGGAGCGTGACGTACGTACTGCCCACATCGACGCAGGGATCGTCAGCCAAAACATCAATCTCTACTGCGCCGCGGCGGGGCTGGCCACCGTGCCGAGGTCCAGCATGGAATCAGAGAGCCTTTCAAAGGCACTCAACCTTGACTCCCTGCAACGCCCCATCCTGAATAATCCCGTGGCAATGCCCAAGAAGTAGCGTCCGCACTGCTACTCTGCAGTAGCGCATTGCACAAAGCGATAGAACGGCAACCATGCGCATCGGCCCACCTTTCGTTCAGTACTACAAGCCGCCGAGCGCTAGGCTGCGCCCATGCGTATGCTCCGGATGCGGTCAGCTATTTATGGGTAGCGGGATCCCGCTCTGCGCAGCATGCCAAAACGCCCTGCCGTACACCCATTTCTGGGACTTTGACTGCGACTCCGCCCTGCAGAACCTCTCCGCGGTCGTCTACGTTGAACACGTTTTCTCCCTCTGCTACTACGCACGCAACTCCTTAATCCCAAGGCTTATCCACGCATTCAAGTACCAAAGACGTTGGGACCTCGCTCTGGCGTTCGGCTATATGCTCGGAATGCGTCTCAGGGATAGCCCCTTAGCGCACGATATAGATGGCATTATCCCTGTTCCGCTGCACTGGAGGAAGGCCATGATAAGGGGCTACAACCAATCGGACTTCATTGCCAAAGGCATAGCAAGACAAATGGGGCTGCCGCTATGGAGGGTGCTGCGCCGCCACAAATTCACAAAAACGCAGACTCTAGTAGCCTCGCACTACGAACGCCAATTCAACGTGCACAGTGCTATCTCACTCCGCCACAATGCGTGCATTCCTGCGGGCGCACACGTCCTGCTGGTTGACGACATGGTAACTACCGGCGCCACCCTCATGGCGTGCACCGATGCCCTTCGCACGATTCGCGACCTGCGCGCCAGCGTGGCGAGCATCGGAATTGCAAGGTCCCTGATTACAGGCGAACGTTACCTTGACCTCCCCTCTTTGGGAAACGATAAGTTCTTTGCGCCGTGATGCAGCTGTTTTACAGGGGCAATGGGCTGTATGAGACAAAAAAAGAGACCCGTAAACAATCCGTTTACAGGTCTCCAAAACTTTCATTCCGTTAGTCTGCTTCCCCTCTAATCGTGCAGCTTGGCGATAATGTACTCACGGTTCAGCCGCGCTATGTGGGAGATAGATATTCCCTTGGGGCACTCCGCCTCGCACGCCCTCGTGTTGGTGCACCCGCCAAAACCTAGCTCGTCCATCTTGGCAATCATCCGCTTAGCGCGAATCCATGCCTCCGGGCGCCCCTGCGGCAGCAGCGCGTATTGCGACACCTTAGCCGCCACGAAAAGCATCGCCGAGGCGTTTTTGCATGCCGCCACGCATGCACCGCAGCCCACGCAACCCGCACCATCAATAGACTCATCCGCACGACGCTTCGCCACGGGGATACTGTTAGCATCGGGCGCTGCCCCAATATTTACCGAGATGTAGCCCCCCGCCTGCTGTATCTTATCAAAAGCAGTCCGGTCGACTATCAAATCCTTCACAACCGGGAACGCCCCAGCCCGCCACGGCTCTATGGTAATAGTGGAGCCATCCTTAAAGGAACGCATATGCAGCTCGCATGTGGTAGCCTTCACCTCAGGCCCATGCGGCCGCCCATTGATGACTATCCCGCAGCACCCGCAAATTCCCTCACGGCAATCATGGTCAAACGCCACCGGCTCTATATCCCGCGCAAGAAGCTCCGAATTCAAATAGTCAAGCATCTCTAGGAACGACATCTCCGCCACCACCCCATCCAGCTCGTACTTCTCAAAACGCCCCTTCGCCTTCGCGCTTTCCTGCCGCCATACCTTTATCGTAAATTTCATAGCCTCACGCCCTTATTTCTTTTCTACCCTCTACGCCAACCAAATCCCCAATTCTGTTGTACCTCTTGAGCCCTCTCCGCACTACTCCTCGCCCTGCCTTCCGCTCAATACCCATAATCTATTACCGTTGCAACCCCATACCCCGCATTGCCGCCTACCTTCTGCCCTACGCCTATCACTTTAGCACTAGGATCCAATGCATTCTTCCTATGTCCTAGGGACGGCGTGCCCTCATCGATGAGAAGTTGAACCAAAATGCCACGCGCATCTTTTACCCCCCAAGAGCAACTCTCACTGAGCGCATTATTTGCCCCCTGCCGCTTCAAGCGATCCCAAAATTGACTTCCATCACTCCCAGTATGGGTAATTTTCCCCGTCCTTCTGAGGTCGTTAGCAAACCACTGCGCCGCCTTGCAGAACCGATCGTCCAGCTTCAACGCCCCCATGGGCTTCATTGTCGTCATGGTCTCGTAGCAGCTCTTGGCGTAACCATTCGCCTTCCCAACATGGGGCTTTATAAACTTCTCTGCGTACTCCCTAGGCTTCGTGCGAGCGTAGTTATGCTCCTCTAGCATGGCCTGAGCAAACTGCATATCAACTTTCGCTCCGCCCTTCTTCTTGTCACACGAAACGAAAAGCCCATTCACCGAAAGCAAAAGCAAACCCAAAAACAGCAGCCGCCTCAAATATGTTCCATTCATAAACTCTACCCTTCCAAATGCAGAAAGCACATCCACTCTAGATGCTTCCCGCTACTTGTAGCTCCGCACCGCGGGCTTCACAAACTCAAACTTCAGCTCCTCCTTGTGAAGCTCCGGCTGCGCCTCTTTCCCTTTATACTCCCAGGCCGATACGTAGGAGTACTGCTCGTCATTACGCTGCGCCTCGCCGCCCTCCGTTTGGAACTCCTCACGGAAATGCGCCCCGCAGCTCTCCTTACGATCCAACGCATCCATGCACATCAAGCGCCCTATCTGGAAGAAATCGGCCACTCGTCCAGCCTTCTCCAAATCCTGGTTAAGCCCCTTGTCTGTACCCAGTATCTTCACATCGCTCCAAAACTCCTTCTCTAGGGCATCAATCTCTTGCAGCGCCTTCTTTAGCCCCTCCTCGTTTCGGCTCATTCCGCAGTACTCCCACATAATCTGCCCCAAACGCTTGTGGAAGCTCCGCACGCTCTTCGTACCCTTCACGCCCATCAGCCTATCTATCTTCGCTCGCACCGCCTTCTCCGCCTCCTCAAACTCTGGGGTGTCAGTGGTAAAGCGCTCCACACGGATTTGATCCGACAGGTAATCCGCTATGGTATAGGGCAGTATGAAATAGCCATCGCCCGAAGTCTGCATTAGAGATGCTGAGCCCAAACGATTCGCCCCCTGGTCGGAGAAATTCGACTCACCTATGGCAAATAGCCCTGGCAGCGTTGTCATCAGGTTGTAATCCACCCAAAGGCCACCCATCGTGTAGTGCCCCGAGGGGTAAATCCGCATCGGCGTTTTCAGCGGGGAGTCGCCCGCAAACATCTCATACATCTCAAAAAGGTTGCCGTAGCGTTCCATCAGCACCTTCTCACCGTAACGGGATAGCGCCTGACTGAAGTCCAAGTAGACGGACTGCCTACCCGGACCCACGCCATACCCAGCATCGCAACGCTCCTTAATCGCCCTTGAAGCCACGTCGCGGGGCACCAAGTTCCCGAACGCTGGGTAGCGGCGCTCCAAGAAGTAGTCGCGCTCCTCCTCCGGAATGTCTACCGGGTTACGAGGGTCCTCTTTCTTTTTCGGTACCCATATACGCCCATCGTTACGCAGCGACTCGCTCATGAGCGTTAGCTTGCTCTGAAAGTCATTCAAACGGGGCAATCCCGTGGGGTGAATCTGCACAAAGCTGGGGTTGGCAAAATAGGCCCCCCGCTTAAACGCAGCCCACGCCGCGGAGCCATTGCTATTCAGTGCCAACGTGGAGTAGAAGTAAATCGTACCATAGCCCCCCGTGGCCAGCACCACGGCGTGCGCCGCATGACGCTCAATCTCCCCCGTAACCAAATTTCTGGTAATAATGCCTCGCGCACGCCCATCAATGACCACCACGTCCATCATCTCGCGGCGAGGGTAAACCTTCACCGTGCCCTTGTCCACCTGCCGGTTCAGCGTGCTGTAGGACCCCAATAGGCACTGCTGCCCCGTGATACCCTTTGCGTAAAAGGTTCGGGAAACCTGCACCCCGCCGAACGAACGGTTCTCTATCAATCCGCCGTAGTCCCTCGCAAAGGGAACCCCGACCGCCGTGAAATGGTCAATAACATCATTGCTCACCTGCGCCGCACGGTACACGTTCCCCTCCCGTGAACGGAAGTCACCCCCTTTGAGCATATCGTAGAATAGGCGGAAAACGCTGTCATTATCATTCTTGTAGTTCTTCGCAGCGTTTATACCACCCTGCGCCGCCACGGAGTGTGCCCTCCTCGGAGAGTCCTGGAAGCAGAACACCTTCACGTTATACCCCAGCTCCCCCAGGGCCGAGGCTGCGCTAGCTCCCGCCAAGCCCGTCCCCACAACGATTATATCCAAACGCTTACGATTCGCTGGGTTCACCAGCCTCAACGAAGCTTTATGCTTATCCCACTTCTCGGCCAACGGCCCGCTCGGTATCTTTGAATCCAATGTCGCCATCACTCTATCCCCCGTTTCAATTAGCCTACTATCATAAAATACACCGGAACCGCTGCAAATCCTATCGTAATGATAGCAGCGTATATCTTGGAAATCACCTGCAGCCGCCCTATCCACTTGCGCCCATTCCAGCCCACTGTTTGGAATGCCGACCAAAAGCCGTGCATTAGGTGCAAACCTAACAGGATTATTGCCACCAGGTACACTACGCTATAAATAATCCCAAGCGACCCCTCAGTGAACAGCCCTTTCACCAGCCCATAGGTGTTGTCCATCTCCACACCCTTCACCATTACCTTATCTACCTCGGTGAAACGGATGTCGTAGAAGAAGTGCATGATGTGAAGCGCCAAGAAGCAAAGCACCATAAAGCCCAAGATGTACATGTTCTTCGATGGCCACTCCGTCAGCTGGTTGCCTGATGTCTGCTCATACGCTATGGGCCGCCGCTTGCGATTCCTAAGCGTAATTATCGTCGCGTAGACGATGTGGAAAATGAAACCAGCCGCCAGCAGGGGCTCCATGATTCGCACCAACGGGTTGCTTATCATAAAATGCGCACCCACATTGTAGAGTTCTCCCTCTGCCCAATGCGTCCCAAACATCGATACATCGTTTAGAAGTATCGTGAAATTCATTGCCATATGCACCAACAGGAACACCATCAAAAAGAGTCCTGTTATCGACATAACCAACTTATGCCCTACCGATGTGCTGAAAATGCCCCCCTTCATATTTCTACACTTAACGTTTGTTCTCCTCAACCTAAAAACCTGCCGCAAAGATATCACTCTTTCGCCGAAATTCCCCTATCCGTTAGGTATTTATACGCATTCAACGGAGAGCAAAAATCATTAGAACGCACAAAAAAGGAGAGCAGGCCCCAAGGCCTATCTCTCCTCTAGGTTAAACTTAAAATCAATCCTTCTAGAACAGACCCACCGCTGCCACGAACCACAGCTTCTGGTATGCGGGGTTAAGCACTACATCAAGCTTCAATGGAATCGTGTAGGAATCAGTTATCTTGATGGGCTGCGTCACCGAGAAGGTAATGTTTGTGATGTTCGCCGACTTGTCGTAGAAGGCTCCTTTGTATGGTGTCCCCCCTACTTGGCAGCTCAACGTCTGCCCAGACTTTAGCGTGTGGGTATATCCAAGACCAATGTACATGGAGTACCGCTCCTTCGCGGTTGTTGACCCATCTGCCGCCACCTCAACCTTCGTATCGCCAAACGTAAACGCTCCCAGCGTAATCTCCAGCGGGAATTTTTCAACCCCATGGAAGTTAAACATGGCAAACTGCTGATGGATACTGCCGTGATCCTCCGTCTTCCAACGGAAGAAATGTGGCCTTTCCCGCTTATCGGCTGCCGGATAGTAGAAATCAATGTAGCTTATGGAGAAAATCCCCTTGTAGTCGTAGCCTATCGACAGGTCTATCTCCCCATCGCTCTGGTGCGAGTTTCCATTCTCTACCTTCCGCTGCAACGGCATACACCCCCACGCATTCAGGAAGAAACCATAGGCACTGAATGTCAGGTCTGGCTGCAAGTTCCACGAATCGTACGAAACCATACCGTTCCAAATGTGCTGGGTCTTGAAGGTCAACGCCGCCTCCAACGAGATCGGGCGGGGCTGCGCCGCATCAACCCGAAGGCTATCACTTCCCTTTTTGCCAAAGTAGAACTTCCTCGCCGAGGCTGTAGGCGCCATCCACGCCAGCATCACAATGCTAAACAGTAGTACCGGTAGTGCTTTTCTCATGACTCTTTGTTGCTATTGGTTGCTCTTCCTGATTTAAACTCCCCTTCTACCTCTACTCAAACCGCGCCCCCGACCGTTGACCTACCAGGATTCGAACCTGGGCTAACAGAACCAAAATCTGCTGTGCTACCATTACACCATAGGTCAGAAAAGCTCCGCGAAGATAAGAAAACTTTACCTTCTGCGCAAAACGGCTACTTCTCCCTAAAGCGGAACTCCATACCCGCTATCCCCGCCAAGTCTTCCCCCCAACCCCTGGCCTCCTCGTCTGTTGCATCGTATAGCCACTCCACATCCAGCCCTTCTCCCTCCGCGTAGAGCTGCTTACATTTCAAAATCAGGCTAGCCACATACTTCGCGGAGATAGAGTTGAAGTACGTCAAATCGATACGTATTGTCGTACCCGGCACGTTGCCATCACTCCTACGCAAGGCATCAATGTATTCGTTTACCCACTGCAGAACCGGCGCAAAAAACTCCACCGTGTTCTCGGGCCGCGACACCCCCTCTATCACAATCTCTCGCGCCTCCGGATCCATCTTTATGTGCGGTGAATACTGGGTTCCCGCTATCTCCAATACCTTCATAGAGCCCGTAATTTAATTCTACAACACTCGCAACGCTATCGTGTATCGCTCATACTGATCCCCTTCCAGCACAAAGCTCCACTCCATCCTCACGGAACGCTGTCGAACGGTCAGCAAACCAATCCCTGCCGCTCCCGACGGGAAATCAACATCTTCCAACAGAACCTCACGCACCGCCCGATTCGCCTCCAATGGGGTGCAGCCACAAACCCGCTCCAAGTGCTTCGACAGTTGCAACACATCCCGCTTCCGCACCAAGTTGCTGCACGACACGTCCACGCCCCCATCCTCTTCTAGCCACACCTCCACGGCGTACTCCCTGCATGCCGACTCCCGCACCGTGTCACCGTAGTGCATAACGTTCTCCAATAGCTCCACCACAACGTGCCGAACCCGCTTTGCTCTCGCCTGCGAAACGCCTTTCGCTAGCAACACCTCCACGATCCGCTCCGCGCACGTCCATATCGCCTCATAGTTGGCATCCCCCCGCTGTGCAAATGCCACCGGACGATGTGCACCCTCCGACAAAATCCCCCGCGTAGAAACCCCATCCATTTGCAACTCCCTTTCCCTCATATCAAACGCCCTTCGGTTCTATCCAATATCGCCTCTCTCTTTTAAAAGCTCAACCGCACACGTCTCCTTTCCACTATACGAAACGCTTGCAAAATGGTTACATCTCTACCTCGCCCGCACTAAACCCCGCCCCTTGTCAAATCGGAGTAAAAACACCCCCTCGCTCTCGTATGTGCCAAAATCTTTCGACTGTCTAAACTGGAAGGTATTCTGTAGCTGCCAATTCTCCACCTTGTCGATGCAATACCTAAAATCCATCCCATACTTGAACATCGCCCTCAAAAAGTAGGTGGTGACATCATACCCTTGAAAGGCAAATTGCGTCGGCTCTTCCAAATAGGCCTCCCGGTAATGCCGCACGAAGCTGCAAACCCGCGCGCTTTCGTAGTCCACAAAGTACGGAGAAAATACGTGCGCATTCAATGCCAACAAGTGGCCAAAATCCAACTTGGCCATCTTCAGCCACTGCGGCATGCCGTACACTTCCATCCTATAGTTCCCGACCCGCATTACCCCAGCTAGCTGACCTAGCAACGCGCTCACCAACGGCTCCCTATTGCTCGCCACGATCACCACATTCCGCCGATCCCGCAGCAAGTGCTGCTCTATCTGTCGACTCGTCTTCGCAGACGCATCCCCCAAGGCGCAGTCCACCACGCTGTAGCGCACATTCTCTGCGTTTGGCATGGCTGCAATCCGGCTCTCAAGCATTAGATGCAACGTATACCCTGCCCCCTCGCCCCGGGCATCCTCCTCCCGAACCAGCACGACATTCGTTGTGTCGGAAAACTCGATGCCATTCGCCATCGCCCGTAGCTGCGTACGCGTCGATGGATTGGCTTGAAACAAAAAGGGATTCATCTCAAATGACGGCGTCGACCCCGACAGCGGCGAAACCATCGTGATGCGACGGCTCGCTGCGTACTGGCTCACCTCAGTTATATTTTGGGGGTACACTGGTCCTATAATGATATCCGCCCCAGCCAACGTATCTGACCCTAGCAACTTTTGAACATGCGCAGGGCTATTGCGCGTATCCAACACGTTCAGCGCAACGCTATACCCCGATGCCTTGAACTGCTCCAGCGCCAACAGCACGCCCTTATAGAACCCTAAAAATCGCTTGTCGTAGCTTACCGTCTGGATGCCAGACAGCGCGCTCTTAGCGGCAGACGGCACTTTTAAACTGTCTCCACTCGTGGCTTCAAGCGAAAACGGTAGCATCAGGGCGCAACGAAGGGTTCTCCCTGCGGGGTATCCTGCAGTAGAATCGCAGTAGTACGTAGGTGCCACCTGCACCGGGATCGTCTCCACAATCGAAGCCGACCCGCCACCTTGATCCACGCCCTCTTCACGCCCCGTTGGCTGCGCACCGCTTGGAATGCACAATGCATCGTCAACCCGCAGCCCCTGCTGCACAATGATAGGATTGGCCTTTAGCAGGCTTGCCAACGGCACCTCGTATTGCTTCGCAATCCTATACAGGCTTTCGCCCCGCTTCACCACGTGCATAGTGGCGCAAGTATCACTCGTGGCCGCGCCCCCCTGCTGCGGTATAAACAGCCTCTGTCCCTCCGAGAGCACGTCGGAAGTCAAGCTGTTCCGCGCCCTAATCAGCTCCACGCTACTCCCATACTGATTGGCCAATGAGTAGAGCGTTTCCCCGCTGCGCACCGTGTGCCATTCCCCACTCTCATCCCCTCCGCTTGGCTGCTGCGCCAAGACTTCTGCGCTAGGAATGCGGAGTATCGCCCCTTGCGGCAATTCTGTCGTGTGCAAACCATTATAGCTTTGCAGCTGCGCCACGCTCATCCCATAGCGCCTCGCAATCGAGTATAGCGTCTCCCCCTCCTCCACCAAATGCAACGAGAACTCAGCACCTTCCTTAGCCTTTACCTCCTTGGATGTCGGTATGCGTAGCTTCTGCCCCACTTGCACGCCGTAGTATACATCGGGATTATGCAACGCTATCTCCGCCAACGAAACGCCGTACCGCTTACTAATCCCATACAGCGACTCGCCTTTCGACACCGTGTGTATTATGAACGGCTTCCCATCTATCTCCACAATCTGCCTATCATCGTCACGTTGGTAATGCGATGTCGCTGCATACGCCGCACCAGCCAAAGACTGGCATACTACCACCATCAACGCTAAAAGCCTCGTCACCATATCAATCTCTTTTTGCAAGTAACACAACACCTCACGGAAGAGCCCCTAAAGGCTCTTCCGCAAGGTGCAAATCTCATTCCCCCCTACTCTGCGCTACCAAATCGTAGGCCGCTGCGCCGGCGTACGGAAGTACGGGCTGCTCTCCGGAACCTTAAACGCCTCGTAGAACGCAGGGATATTGTACACTGCGCCGTTCACCCTAAACTCTCCAGGCGAATGAACATCTGTCTTCAAGCGTCGCTTGCTCTCCTCCGGCCGCACCACGTTCCGCCATACCTTGGAGTACGCCAAGAAGAACCGCTGCTGGGGCGTAAACCCATCAATCTCCGGCGCCAGCACGGTTTGCCCCTTATCCTGCGCCGCCTTCTCCATCGCCCGGTACGATATCGACAAGCCACCGTAATCCGCCAAATTCTCGCCCAACGTCAGCGCTCCATTCACATGCTCTCCCTCCAGCTCAAATCCATTGTACTGATCCACCACGAGCTGCGCCAACGCCTTGAAACGCTGCCCATCCGCTTCCGTCCACCAATTCTCCAAGTTCCCATCCTTATTGTACAAACGCCCTTGGTCGTCAAAGCCATGGGTAATCTCGTGCCCGATCACTACGCCTATCGCCCCATAGTTCACCGCATCATCCCCATTGGGGTAGAAGAACGGCGGCTGCAGTATCGCCGCTGGGAACACTATCTCATTACGGGTCGGCGAGTAGTACGCATTAACCGTCTGCGGATACATGAACCACTCCTCCTTATCCACTGGCTGCCCCAGCTTCGACATCTCGTAGTTGAAATCAAAAATGTTCGCATTCCGTACGTTAAGCGCGTAACGATCCCGCGATACCGTCAAATCGCTGTAATCTCTCCACTTGTTGGGGTACCCTATCTTTAGCCCCATCGCGTCTAGCTTCGCGATGGCCCGCGCCTTGGTAGAGTCGCTCATCCACTCAAGCCCCTGCAGTGTCGTGCGCAGCGCCGAACGTAGGTTTCCAACTATCTGCTCCATGCGGCTCTTCGACTCCGGCGGGAAATGCTTCGCCACATACTCACGCCCTATCGCCTCGCCCAGCGCGCCCTGTGTCATGCTTAGCACCCGCTTCCAACGTGCCCGCTGCACCTGCTGCCCCGACAGCGCCTTCCCGTAGAAGTCAAAGCTGATCTGCTCAATGTCGCTTGAAAGCGCGCTCGCGTAGTCCGAAAAGAAATGCAGCGCCATGTAGTCCTTCCACACGTTGATCGGCGTTTCCACCAGCTCCTTATCCACCAGCTGTAGGAACGAAGGATTGTCAACTATAACCGTCGCAGGGGCATCCACTCCCATATTCTGGAAATAGAGCGTCCAATCAAAGTTCGGCATCAGCTTCTGCAGCTCCTCAAACGTCAATTTGTTGTACGTTTTTATCGGATCCCGACGCTCCACTCGGGGCATCGTACCCTGCGCCAACCGCTTCTCAAACGCAAACACATCGTTCACTATCTCTTTGGCCGCGGCTTCCTCCTGGCCCTGCACCCGCAAGAAATTCACTAGCATCTCCTTGTAGGTCCCACGCAGACGCTCATTGTCAGCCCCCGAATCCAAGTAGTAATCACGGTCCGGCATCCCCAGCCCCGACTGGTAAATCGAGAGGACCATCTTCGTTACGTCACGGCTATCCTCCTGCACCGTGATGTAGAAGGGCAAACGGCTGCCCAGCGGGCAGAGCCGCGCCAACTGCCGCACCACGTCCTCGGGCTTCGCCACCGTGGCTATATTGTCCAAGTCGGGCTTTATCGGCTCATACCCCATCGCGTCGATCGTTGCCGTATCCATGCCCGACGCAAAGAAATTCCCAAGCTTTAGCCACTCCGCATCCGTCGTGTCGCCCTGCCGATTCCACGCCTCAAACACGATGTCCTTCACCTGCTTCTCCGTCTCCTCAGCCAGGATGTCAAACGCTCCGTAGCGCGTCTTATCCTCTGGAATCTGCGTCTTGCTCAGCCATCCTCCATTGCTGTACCGGTAAAAATCCATGCCCGGATCCACCGTGAGATCCATGTCTTCCTTCATTATCGCCTTCTCTTCCTGCTTGCCGCCTTGGCAGGACGCCATTAGCACTAGCCCCGCCAGCACGGCCCATTGTACTACCCTAGTTCTCATTGCCATCACTTCTCTATTTCCTGCGGTCCTTCCGCAAACACCCTATAATCCTTCAAATTCTCAACGTTCACCTCGCAAACCATCGCGTGGTGCATCTCGCAAACCGTCTTCCCATACCGTACGAAGTTACGTGCGCTCAGCTCGTACGCTCCGTCACGCTGCGCATCTATCAGCAGCAAATACCCCAGCACGATGTACCCCGCCATCTCCACCAACCTCCGAGCATGGAAGTCTAGCAACTCATTGCTCTTGGCATCCTGCACCTGCGCCACATCGGCCTTTAGCATCTGGGTAAGCTCCCGCAGCGCCTCGCGCTCCTTGGTTAGCTTCGTATTGACGCACTGCGAATCAAAATAGTCAATGCGCCCCTCGATAAGCCCCGTCGTAACGCCACGTATGGCGGCCACCACCTGCAGCTGCGACGTCCCCTCGTAAATCGTCAATATCCTCGCATCGCGGTAGTAACGCTCCACCGGGTAATCCTTCATGAAGCCCGACCCACCATGGATCTGTATCGCATCGTAGCATATCTGGTTGCACATCTCGCTGGAGAAGAGCTTGAGTATCGGCGTAAACGCATCCGCCAGCCGTTGGTACTCTTTCAACTCCTTTCGCTCCTCCGCGCTCAGCTTCCGCTCGTTCTGTATGTGCGTCAGCGACTTGTAGATGTCTACATACCTTGACGTCTCGTACAGCACGGCGCGGCATGCATCCAGCTTCGCCTTCATCAACGCCAACATCTCGTACACAGCGGGGAATTTTACGATCGCCGTGCCGAACTGCTCCCGCTCGTGCGCGTACTTCTCCGCCTCGCGGTACGCCGCCTCGGCGAGCCCCACGCTCTGCGCCCCCACCCCCAGCCGCGCGCCGTTCATCAGCGACATGACGTACTTGATCAGCCCCAGCTTCCGCTCCCCAACAAGCTCCGCCGGCGCATTCGTAAACACCAGCTCGCACGTCGGCGAGCCGACTATCCCCATCTTATGCTCAATCCGGCGCACCTTCACCGCCGCGCTGCGCTTATCGTAGATGAAAAGCGAAATGCCGCGCCCATCGTGCGTTCCCTCCTCGGAGCGCGCCATAACCAACGAGATGTCCGCATCGCCATTCGTGATGAACCGCTTCACCCCATTCAAATACCACTTCCCCGACGCCTCATCCTGCGTGGCCTTGAGCGCCACCGCCTGCAAATCGCTTCCCGCGTCGGGCTCCGTGAGCCCCATCGCGTACGTCTTCCCCGCATTCGCTAGCGGAAGGTACTTCGCCTTCTGCTCCTCGCTTGCGAATTCATGTATCGTCTCAGCGCAATCCTGCAGCCCCCATATGTTGGCGAACCCCGCATCGGCACGGCTCACCAGCTCCGCCGCCATCACGTACGGCACTATCGGAAAGTTCAATCCCCCATACTCTCGCGGGAGCGACATCCCGTACAGCCCCGATGCTGCCAGCGCATCGTGGTTCTCCTGCGTCTTGGGATGGTAGTGCGCCCGCCCTCCATCCACGTGCGGCCCCTCCGCATCCACCTGCTCCGCGTTCACGGCTATCGTATCGGCGCATATCTCCCCCACTATCGAAAGTACCTTCTTGTAATTATCCTGCGCATCCTCAAAGTCCACCGGCGCATACCCCGACCTATCTCCGCCCGCAAATCCCTGCTCCTTAAGCTCCACTATTCGACGCATCAGCGGATTATCCAACTGAAAGCGCAACGCTTCGTTATCTTCAAAAAAGTTCGCCATCGCTTCTCCTCTCTTTACCCGCTACTTGGAATTCTTTTTATACGCCGCGATGAAATGCCCCAGCACCTCATGCACATCCCCCACTACCGCGTAATCCGCGATTCTATTCATCGGTGCATCCGGATCGCTATTTATCGATATAATCATCTGCGCCTCGCTCATCCCCGCCGTATGCTGCACCTGGCCCGAAATGCCGCAGGCTATATAGAGCTTCGGCCGCACCGTCACCCCGGTCTGCCCCACCTGACGCGCATGGTCCGCATAGCCGGCATCCACCGCCGCGCGTGACGCTCCCACCTCGGCCCCCAACAGATGGGCTAACTCAAAGAGCTGCTCAAAACCCTCCTTCGACCCCACGCCGTAGCCGCCAGCTACAATAATCGGTGCGCCTTTTATATCTATTGATTTCTCCTCAATGAACCGATCCAAGATTGAAATCACAAAATCCTCATCCCGCAGCAGCTTCTTCGTGTCAATGCTCACCACCTCGCACTCCACCGCCTTCGCCAACGCCTCGCGACGCATCACCCCCTCCCGCACCGTGGCCATCTGCGGACGGCACTCCGGATTCACAATCGTGGCAATGATGTTCCCACCGAACGCCGGACGAATCTGGTACAGCAAATCCTTGTACTCCTTGCCCGTCTTCGCATCCTTGTAGTCCCCCATCTGCAGCATCGTGCAGTCGGCCGTCAGTCCGCTGTGCAGCTTTGACGACACCCGCGGCGCCAAGTCGCGCCCCACGGTCGTCGCGCCGAATAGCGCCACCCGCGGTTTCTCTCGACGAAATATATCGCAAACGATCCGCTCGTAGGGGAGCGTTAAGTAGTGCTGTAGCCGCTTGTCATCCGCCACGTAAACCCTCGTTGCGCCGTACTCCGCAACGCTCTTCGCCGCCTCGCCGATCCCGCTGCCTATCGCCACGGCCTCCACCGAGCAGCCAAAATCCTTCGCCAGCCCCCGCGCCTTGGTCAGCAACTCATAGCTCACATCAGCCACCTTGCCGTCCTCTATCTCGCAGTATACTATTATATTATCCACCGTCTCGTCTCCTTTGCCTTTGTCCGCTCCCTGTTGACCTATCCGATTGCATGCGACGCGAGCAGCTCCTTCACCAGCCCCTCCACCGCCGCCGCGTTACCCTCAATACGCTTCGACTCCTTCACCTGGAACACCACATTCTCCACGGTTTTCACCTTGGTGGGCGACCCCGAAAGCCCCAGCGATGCTGCATCAGCCTCAAGCACCGCCGCGCTCCACTCCTGCAGCGGCGACCCCTCTACCACGCCCCCCTCCATCTGCTCGCTGGGCACGCTCGCCCGTTTCCACTTCATCACCAGCTTGGCATGGCGCAGCCTGCACGGCGCCGCGCTGCCGTTCACCGTCACCAGCATCGGCTGCCCCCCCGTCAGCACCTCAACGCCCCGCTCTATCCGGCGGCGCACCGTAACCTTTTCCCCCTCTAGCTCTACCGACTCCGCGTAGGTGATTTGCGGCCACCCCAGCTTCTCCGCCACCTGCGGCCCCACCTGCGCCGTGTCGCCATCGATGGCCTGCCGCCCCGCTATAATCATATCCGGCTTGAGCTTCTTCATCACGCAGCTCAAGGCGTACGACGTGGCCAACGTATCCGATCCCGCAAACGCCCTATCTGTCAACAGCACCCCCTTGTCCGCCCCTCTGAACAGCCCCTCCCGCAAGAGCTCCACCGCCCGCACCGGGCCCATCGTTACCAGCGTCACCTGCACGTCGGGGCGCTTATCTTTTATACGCAACGCCTGCTCCAACGCATTCAAATCCTCCGGGTTGAAAATCGCCGGCAAGGCGGCCCGATTCACCGTGCCATCCGCCTTCATCGCATCCTTCCCCACGTTGCGAGTATCCGGCACCTGCTTCGCTAGTACTACTATGTCCATCTTGCTGTCCTTATCCTTCTTTAATGCCTTCACGCTTACAAAGGTACTATTTTTTTCTTCACCAATGCACGCCCGCTGCAAAAATTCTTCCTAGAATCCTATTCCCACGCTTAGCTCTAGCCCCACCCCCTTCGCGGCTCTCCCCCCAAAATTGCTTGATATCACCACGTATTGCCCCCCTACTCCCCCTACCACGTACAAGCCATCCCGCAGCCGATACGCCACATCCATCCCAACGCCCACGCCCGGCACGGCCCTGTAGGTTCGGAAGTATGAAAAGGCCTCCTGCTTCGTTTGCAGCGAGTAGTGCATCCCATAAAACCCACGTACGTACGGCAGTAGTAGCACCGCGTTCAGCTTCACGGGCAGCTGCACCCCCAGGCTCGGCGCCAATCCCACGTAGTGCCCCCGCACTTCGCTCGTCACGTCAGTCATGGGGTCTGTCGCCACAAAACCATACTTACCATACACCCCATCAATCCGGAAAAACAGATACGTCCATTGCATGTAGCTGAATTGCAACGCCAGGCCCACCCCCTCCTTGCCGTAGAAGGGTACTTTAACCCCCGCGCGCGCCGTCCCCCGCATCTCGACCGAATGCGCTAACCCATAGTGCCGCTGCTCCGGCAGCGGCGGCAGCGCCAACTCCTCTACCTGCCAAGCGCCACGCTCGTGCGTCACTACCAAGGGTTCACGCTCTTCACTCCGCACCACCTCGTGCAGCTCCCCATTCGTCACCACCCGCGTGTAGGCATCCGCATACCCCCGACGCAGCGCGCTGGCCAGCACAACCCTCACGCCTTCCACCCCCTCACCCGCATTGAATAGGTGCGCCACGTGCTTCCGTACGCCACGGTCCAAGCAGTCGTACTCCCCAAACACACGGCTCACTGGTACGCTCACTACATACCCATCGCTTAGCCACGACTCTACACTCCCTCCCTCCTCATTGAGAGCCGCCGCGAACTGCGCGCCATCAAACGCCCCTTCCGGGGTATCGTCTAACTGCCGCAGAACCTCTATCACCTCGTTTACCGGCACCGCCACCGAACGCCCCTCGTAAAGCGTTGCCTTCCATATGTTTACTCCCAGTAAAGAAACGCCCGACTCCCGCCCCAAATCCCGTATCAACAGCGCGCTGCCCGACATGCCGGGGTCCAGCGTGGCATCGTGCTCTATAAGCCTTTTTTCCTTTTTGGCACCGCCTTCACCCTGCGCTTTCGTGCGCAGCATCCTATGATTCCGCTCGAGGGTCCATCGCGGCTCTCCGCCAAAACCCGCGTAGCCGGCCACCAGCAATTCCGACTCCTTCCCCACCCCCATCGTGTCCAGCGGCAACCCCGCCCCCCGGTAGCTATCGGGCAGGGCTACCACCGCCAAATCGGTCGGCCCCTGCGAGTAGACTATCTCGCACCGCCCTATCCGCTCCTCGCCGCCGCCCAGCTCCACCTCTGCGCCCTGCGCCAATGCCAGCCCATGGCGACTTGTCAACACATATTTCTGACTCCCCCACAGCACCACCACCCCGCTCAGAAAGCCCCCCTCTACGTAATCTTCCAGGAGGTCCGACGCAGTCCTGAATCCCCTCCGCCCCAGCTCCTTACGCAACTCTGCGATATACTGCTCGCACGTCCCATCGTACACCGGCTGCAACGTAACAATGCACTCCTGCAGGAACGCCGTGTCGATCCTATCCCCTCCATCCTCCGCACCGCCGGCATGCGCCGACGCAACAACGACTCCCAGCAGCCCCAGCACCACCGTTAGCACTACGCCCCGCAGCAAATTCACCCACATCACTATCGCAGCCATCACGACAATCTTCTTTCCCTTTTTATGGAACCTTCCGCCCGTACACGGGCAGCACCGGCGCGAGCTGCCTCCGCTTGAACGCATTGCGCTCCATCAGCGAAACCGCAGCGCGCCGCGTACCCTCATTCTCGCGGAGCACCGTCTCATTGTAGCTCCCGGGGAATTCCCCCATGATCGCAGCCAACGTTTTATCCAACTCCACATAGTTCGGCAGGGAGTCTTCATCCTTTTGGTTTGCCCGCAGCTCCGCCGACGGCGGACGATATATTATTCGTTCAGGGATCAGCTCGCCCGCTTTCCACATGTTGAACGATACGGCCAATATGCGTATCTCGGTCTTATACAAATCGCCCAGCACGCTCAGCGCGCCGCATGAGTCGCCGTAGAGCGTGGAATACCCCACCAGGATCTCGCTCCGGTTCGACGTGTTGAGCAGCACGTGCCCCCGCCGATTCGAGACCGCCATCGCCAGCACCGCGCGCAGCCGCGCCTGCACATTCTCCGCCCAAAGCCCCTCGGTCCCCCCTACATGCGCTGCCTCAATGACCCGCGCCGCCTCCTGCCGCAGCCCATCTATCGGCAAGGTCAACATCTCCACCCCCAAATTTTTCGCCAAAGTGCCGGCATCCTCGCCCGACATCGCCGACGTGTACTCCGATGGCATGAAGACGGTCAGCACGTTGCCCGCCCCGAAAGCCTCCGTCGCCAACGCAGCCACCAGCGCCGAGTCCAAGCCCCCGCTCAGCCCCAGCATCACCTTCCGTATCCCCTCGCGGCGCCCCCACGCCCGCAAGCCATTTATCAGCGAGGAGTAGCAATCTCTACATGCCACCTCAACGCTTGCCTGTACGCCATCCTCGCGCGTATTCTGCCAAAGCACCGTGCACTGCTTAGCCCAACTTGCTTCTTCGCTCTGCGCAGGCTGCCCCTGCCTATCAATTTCCGCCCCCATGGTTTTTGCCCTTTCTGCCTTCTCTTACTGCCGCACCCTATCGGGGTGCTTAGCCACAAAATCGCTCCACGACCCCTTCCCCGTGCGCCCCACCACTCGCCCCTCGTAGTGGTGGCACAGCGCCACGGCCAACGCATCGGTCGAGTCAAAATCCTCCAACCCCGCGATCTCAGCCCCTTTATACAATCCCGACAGCACCCCCTTCACCTGCTCCTTCGTGGCATCACCGCACCCTGTCACCGCGATCTTCACCTTCCGCGGCGCGTACTCCTGCACCTCCAGCCCGCACTCCACCATCGTGGCTATCGCCACCCCCTGCGCCCGCCCCAGCTTCAGCATGCTCTGCGCATTCTTCCCGAAAAACGGGGCCTCTATGGCGCACACCCGCGGCGCGTAACGTTCTATCAGCGCGTGCACGCATTGCTGTATGGCCATCAGCCGCGCGTAGTCATCCCCCGCCCGCTGCACCCGGAACGACCCTACCGCCACCAGCCTCGGATCGCCCCGCCCATCCCCTTCCACTACCCCATAGCCCAACACGCGCGTTCCTGGGTCTATCCCAAGCACACGCCGCCCGCTGCCGCTCCGCGCTGACGCGCTCTCCCCCTCGAGCCTATCGCCCCAAAATCTTTCTATCTCCTCTCCTGCCACGAGCCGCTGCGCCATGCCTCCCCCGCCTTCTACTCCTTCCACGCCAGGAAATCTGTCCTCATCCACTCCTGCAGCACCCGCGGCACACGCACCCCCTCGGGCGTTTGGTTATTCTCTAGCAGCGCCGCCACAATGCGAGGCAGCGCCAACGAACTACCGTTCAGCGTATGGGCTAGCTGAATGCCCTTCTCCTTCGCGCGGTAGCGCAGATGGAGACGATTGGACTGGAAATCCTCAAAATTACTCACCGAGCTCACCTCTAGCCAGCGCTTCTGCGCCGCGGAGAAAACCTCCAAATCGAACGTTGATGCCGACGTGAAACTCATGTCGCCGCCGCACAGGTGCAGCACACGGTACGGCAGCTCTAGATTCTGCAACAGCTGCTCCACGTGGTGCACCATCTCGTCCAGCCGGGCGTAGGAGCGATCGGGGTGCTCCACGCACACCACCTCCACCTTGTCAAACTGGTGCAGCCGGTTCAGGCCCCGCACGTCCTTCCCGTACGACCCCGCCTCCCGGCGAAAGCACGGCGTGTAGGCCGTCATCTTCACCGGCAGGGCCTCCTCCTCCAGGATCACATCGCGCAGCACGTTGGTCAACGGCACCTCCGCGGTCGGTATCATGTAGAACCCATCGAGCGGCACTACGTACATCTGGCTCTCCTTATCCGGGAGCTGCCCCGTAGCGTACGCGCTCGCCTCGTTCACCACGATCGGCGGCATCATCTCCTCAAACCCCGCCGCCGTGTTATAGTCAATAAAATAGTTAATCAGCCCGCGCTCCAGCCTGGCCCCTGCCCCGCGGTACACCGGGAACCCGCTACCCGTGAGCTTCACCCCAAGTTCAAAATCAATTATGCCTAGCCGCGCCGCGATCTCCCAATGGGGCAACGCCCCTTCCGAAAGCTCGGGGATCGCCCCATGGCGCCGCACCACCTCATTATCCTCCGCGGTCCTCCCCTCCGGCACGGAGCTATGCGGCACGTTCGGCAGCTGCACCAGCAGCTCGTTTATCTTCGCCGCCACCTCCGCCTGCTCCGTCTGCCGCTGCTTCAGCCCCTCCTTGAGCGTTGCCACCTCCACCTTCAGCGCCTCTGCGCGCGCCCGATCCCCCTGCTTCATGCACTGCCCCACCTCACGCGACTTCTGGTTCACCTGCGACTGCTGCGCATCGCTCTCCCCCTGCAGCTCCCTGCGCCGTGCGTCAAGCGCTAGCACCTCGTCTACCGTTGCGCGGGCATCTACGCCCTTCTTCGCCAGCCCCGCTATCACCTCCTCCTTCGCATTCCTTAGCTTTACCAATGTCAGCATATCGCATTCCTTTTTTACTCTACCGTAAAACCCCACTACAATCCGCAAAGGTAAGCAATTTTCATAATCAAATTGCCTAGCATCCCCACGCCCCACATCGGCATCCCCCGGCGCAAGCCCCAATTAAAGCGAAGCAAAATGCATAGGGTAATCAATCGCTAAACATGCCCCCGTTCACCAGCCGCTCCGTCTCCCCAAGCGCATGCAGCACCCGCCGGTACATCTGCACCCCGTCGAACCCCAGCCGCTCCCCCCGCCGGTCCTTGAGCCACTTCTGCGCCGGCTGGTAGCCCCCGATGTAGAACTCCCACACCTCCCGCCGCACGTGGCTGAAATACTGCGCCTCGTTGATGTACACCCGCCCATCGCGCCACGCCGGGGCCTCCACCACCGTCTCCCCCTCCCCGCGCAGCGCGCTCTCCAGCTCCCACTGCTCCGCCCCCTCCATCAGGTGCAACCTCCGCAGGCACGCCCCCCTGGCGCGCTGCGCCTCGAAATCCTCCCCGCCCCGCGGGTAGGGTACCCTCGGGAAGTCCACCTTCAAGAGCTCCGCGTAGCGGGCGAGGTACGCCCCGTCGTGCAGCGCGCCGTAGACGTAGTCGAACGCCTCCCCCGGCGTTACCGCTCGCCCCGCGGTCTCCCCCAGCTTCGCCAGCAGCGCGGCATCCATGTTCGCCTCCCGGCAGCTGTAGTCCTCCGAGTAGAGGTAAAGGGGGGCTAGATACCCTTGGTCCCCGATGAAGTGGAGGTCCATGATGCTACTGCATATAAAAACGCCCGAAAACGGCCCCTGCTGGCTCTGCCGCCGCATAAACACCAACCCCACGTTATCGCGAAGCATATGACGCATAACGCTTAATCGCGGTCTAGCAATTATGCCATTCGTTTTTCCTGTGTAATATACATACCGCGGCGAGAATATGCGGTACCCGTACGGCAATATTTTCGTTTCATCAACGGCTTTACCCACATCTTCACGGGCCGATTGCCACGCCCAGGCCTTGGTGTCTACCACTCCGTACTTCTGCCTAAACTCCGCCTCCGGCAAATGGATTAAATCGCTAACCCTTTTACCAACCCCATCCCTGCTGCATATCACGAAGCTATCGTTATGCGTTTTTATGCCAGAAACGTTTTCTGTAAACAGCTCCTGTACTCCAAAACAGCCCTCCTTATACTCCTTTTCAAGCGAAAAATCCTTCGGCACAAAGAAATACATAGGATCCCGAATCTCTACCTTCTGCCATTTCACAGATTCTACCGTTGCCGTGTCGAGGTAATCGTACTTTGCCGCCCGTGTCCCCCATACATCCTGATGGTAAACGTTCGCCAGCTCCCCCTTCTTGCTCCCATCCTTCACGAACAGATTGATGCTCACCCCCTGCATGATGTCAAACACGTTCTCATCCTTCCCTCCATCGGGTGTGCTTTCCTTCTTTCTTGCATTCCCATGCAGGTCCAATATATAAATGGTATCAAAGACCCGTAGCAGCTCATGCCGCATCTGCCGATGGATGACCCCATCGAGGAATCCGTTGTTAGTGATATAGGCAAGGATGCCCTCGCCCGTCCGCTCCACGTAGTACTGCCCCAGGCGAATGAACTTGATGTAATCATCGGAGAGCGGCTGGATGTTCCGCTCGTTGAGTCCCCGCTTGTAGTCCATCGTAAGGTCCTCAATCCATTCCCCCCTATTGCTGCTGCTGACGCTGTACGGCGGGTTGCCGAGCATCACCATCACGGGGCACTCGAGCTTGGCGCGGTTGGCGGCTTCGCCCTCCTCGCTGAGCCAGGGGATGGTGGCCCGCTGGCTAACGGCGTAGGGTTCCAGCGCGTTGGTGAGGAAGAGGTTGAGCCGGTCGCCCTCGCCGAGCTGGTAGCCGGTGGCGGCCAGCACCGCGTCGAGCTTCACGTGCGCCACCGCGTGGCTCGCCATGAGCAGCTCGAAGCCCATCAGCCGGGGCAGCAGGTGGCGCGCCGCGTAGTCGCGCCAGAGCCCCTCCGGCGCGCCCCCGAAATGGCCGTGGATGCGCCGCACGGCCTCCGCCAGGAAGGTGCCCGTGCCCACCGCGGGGTCGAGCAGCTGCACCCGGTGCACCGTCACCTGGCGCACCGCCCCCGTGAGGGGGTTCTTCACCGGGCGGGTCGTTTCGCTCGCGTCCGCCAGCCCGTCGCGCAGGCCGAAGCGCGCCGCCAGCAGGTCGTCCACCGCGCGCACGATGAAGCGCACCACCGGCGCCGGGGTGTACCACACGCCCCTCGCCTTGCGCAGCTGGGGGTTGTACGCCGCGAGGAAGTCCTCGTAGAAGTGCATCAGGGGGTCGGCATCCCCGCGCAGCGCCGCGTAGCCCGCCATGATGGTGCGCATGTCCGCCAGAGCGAAGGCGCCCACGAGGTCGTCCACCACCCACGCGATGCGGGGGTCAAGGTCGAAGCCCGCGATATCCTGGAAGGCGCGCCGCAGGAAGGGGTTGGCCATGGGGATGCGCTGCGCCGCCTCCAGGCGGCTGAACCGCTCGGGGGTGTCATCATGCAGCCGCGCGGCGAAGAGGCCGTAGGTGATGGTCTGGGCGTAGAGGTCGGCAAAGGCCGCCTCGGAGAGGTCGTGCACCAGCTCCTGCCGGGTGGCGCTGTAGACGCTGCGCAGGTAGTGCCCCGCGTAGCCGTCGCGCTGCCCCCGGGCGGCGTCCTCCTGCAGGGCATCATGCACCGCGGCGGCGAGGAGCCGGGCCTTGCCCGCCATCACGGCCGCCAGCGCGCCGGGGGTGGTGATGGCGGCCCGCGGCGCGTCGCGCACCCAGGCCACCAGCTCCAGGAACGCCGCCGCCCCCTCCGCCACGGGCAGCACCCTATCGTCCATTTTAGCGGCCACGCGGGCGCAGAGGCGCAGCTCGCCCGCCGCGTAGAGGTGGAAATCGAGGTAGTCGGTGAAGATGACGCACCCCAGCGCGCCGCGGTAGCGGGCGAACTGGTCATGGTTCTTGCCTTTGCCATCAAGGTCGCCGTCGTCGAGGTCCTTGCACTCCACGTACCCCGCGGGCTGCCCCGTGCGCCGGTCGGCGATCAGCAGGTCCGGCGCACCGCACTCCACCCGCGCCGGCTCGTTGACCACCGTGTGCCCCAGCAGCAACGCTTCAAGCAGCCGTTGCAGCGCGGGGCGGTAGGCGTGCTCCCCCGCTGCTCCCGTGCGCAGCTGCGCGTTGATCGCCCCGATGTACTCTTTAATCATCTCCTGCGGCATAGCGACACCACCTCCTTTCTCTGGCCAGTTTCTAATGGGCAAAGGTAGGAAATTAGCGGGTAGCGAGTTAGGGCCGCCCAAGGGAATACAACCGCAGGAAGAAAATGCACCCAGGTGCAGACCCTACGGCAGCCGCACAGTTTTACAGCCAGCTGCAATCACCCCACTACTTCCCACCAAACTACCACCCCCTTCGCATCAAATTCGGATTTCTCCGGAGAAATCCGAATTTGATGCGAAGGGGGTACACATTTGATGGCTGATTATTAGAGGTGCGCTATTCAGTGGTCAGAATGGGTTAAAAGAGGTTCTAAAATAGTTGTTCTCTAAGGTATACGGGTTTCCCTTGCGCTAAACCCACGCTAAACCGATAGCAGATACCCTAAACCGGCATTTTGAGAGTGATGTTCCTAAAGAGTACTTGCCAGATCTGAAGGTGAAGAAGTCGGGCTACGAGTAAGGAGTAGGAAATCGTCGCGAAAAGCAACAGCCATCGCGTAGGATATGGCCATTACATCCTGAACCACATGGCGGCCTTGCGCATGGTTGCAGCTTGTTCGTTGAGCGCAACGGCGCTTGAACTCATCTCCTCGGCAGCGGCGGCGTTCTGCTTCCCAATGCGATTGAGCTGCTGAATGGCCGTGCTAATTTGATCGGCTTCGTCGCGCTGCCCCATGCTGAGCGCACGTATTTCAGACATGAGGGCGGCCGCCTTGGACATCTGGGGAAGGATGTCCCGCAGGCTCTGCGAGGTGTTTTTCGTCGCTTCAAGCGACTTGCTGGAGAGGGCAATGATTTCTTTAGCCGCTTTTTCCGCCCCCTCGGCAAGCTTTCGCACCTCAACGGCCACCACGTTAAACCCACGCCCCTGCTCTCCCGCCCGTGCGGCCTCAACGGCGGCGTTGAGCGCGAGGATGTTGGTTTGCTTCGCGATGCTCTGCACCACCCCAATGCGCTCCGCTATGGCCTGCACGATGGTAAGCGAGTTTTCCCCTGCCATGTTTGCCGCAACGATTTGCTCCTGTAGCTCCTGCATGATATCTCCGCTCTGCATGGCGCTCTCCGCGCTCTGGTGAATGGTGGTAGTCATCTCCTCCATGGCGCTACTCACCTCCTCAACGCTGCCGGCCTGTTCGCTGCTGCTTCTATTGAGTTGAAGGCTGATAGTATTGAGGTTTTCGCTTGCCGCTGCGGTGCAAGACGCACTTTCAGCCACCTTGGAGATGGCGTTCCGCACGTTGGCGGCCATAGATTGCCCTGCAGCCATAAGTAGACCAATCTCGTCACGGTACGCAGCGAGGCGTGAGGGCTCCGTTTCTCGGAACTCACCCTCGCTCATGGGGCGCAGGAGATTTACGGTTTGCTTTATGCCGTAGGAGAGGTATCCCGATACGATGGAGCTGAGCCCGATGGAGAGGAGGAGAACCGCAACGCCGAGCGCAATGAGTAGGGTCTGGAGTTGTCGAGTGCGATTGTGAATCTCCGCGGAGAGCGCATTGTATAGTTCATCAATAAGGTTACTCTGCTGTTCGCCAATGGCCTTGCTGGACCGGGCAAAGGCTTGCTGTGTACGTACAGACGACTCAAGCTTGCTGAGGGCATCTGCCACATCGTTGAGATATGCTCGCTCTGTTGGTTGGGAGGTTGCGTCTGCCGCTTTGCGTGCCGTTGCGTGCGCCTCTGTGAGCCATTCGGGGGCATCGGTGAAAGTGTACTGCATGTAGAGCCGAGCGATGGCATCGGCATTTTGCGATGGTTTGCCAGCGTGCGTTGCGGAAGATCCACCTGTGGCCCGATGCAGCTGATTACGCGCTGAGGTGAAGTTATTGGCCGCGAGAACGACCCCATCGATGCGGCCCGCGTACTCCTCCACCAGCATGGCAATGGAGCGAGCGGTTCGCTCCGTTTGCGATAGCCCCGACTCTTCGGCGAGCGCAATGAGAGCGTTGGCGAAGGCCTGCGCGCTGTCAAGATCCTGAATAATCGTACCGATTAACGCTTGGTCACCCGTCTGCGCAAAGAGCAGCTCGTTCACACGGCCCGCGTTGAAATGGCTGTCAATGCTCCAGCCGTAGGCGCGGGCCTCCGACATGAGGCTAATGCGATGCGTTACGCGAAGGATGAGCGCAAGCCCTACCGAAATAAGCAAGAGAATGATTCCGAAGCTGGTACCGAGCTTTGCACCCGTGCTCCAATCGGGCAGTCGTTTCAATTTCATAGCAAAACGTTACACCTTGTGAATGAGAGTTGAGGCACCGTACGGCCCCATTCCTTTCGTGCTGCGAAGGTAGGGGCATCGGGTTAAGCCTTGGTTACGACAAGCGTACGGCACTATTTTTTTTACCTTTGCAACGAAAAGAGATACGACTTGCTATGGATTTAATGGGGCTTCGTAACTATGCCCTATCGTTGCCAGGGGTGACGGAGGATTGTCCGTTCGGGGACGATACGCTTGTGTTTAGGGTCGGGGGGAAGATTTTCGTCTTCATGTCGCTCAATGGTGGGCCTATACAGGTGTCGATGAAGTGCGACCCCGAGTTGGCACGCCACCTCCGAGAGCAGTATCCCCAGATTACACCAGGCTACCACCTAAATAAAAAGCACTGGATCACGCTGGGCGAACTGAAAACGCTCCCGGAGGGGTTAGTGCAACGGCAGGTGCGCCACTCGTACCGTTGCGTGCTGAAGAAGCTACCAAAGGCGGTGCTCAAGGGGATAGGCGAGTTGCCGCTCGACGAGGAGTAAACGTGCTGGGGCGACGATTGCGGAAAGGCGGCATGAAGGGCCTAGGTTTGGCATTAGTTGTTGCATTGCTAGGGGCAGTCGCGACGGGGTGGGCGGCTGAGCCGTGGTCCCCGCCAGCGGTGGAGCGGTTGGTGGAGGAGATGGTTGAGGATGGGGAACACGAGGGCAGCGTGGAGCAGCTGCTTGAGGAGCTGGCAGGGCTATGGCAACGCCCCATCGCTTTGCGTAGCAAGACCGTAGCCCAGCTGCGTAGCCTGCCGCTCATTGCGCCGGGCGAGGCGGAGCGAATCGTGCAGTTCCTACAGGATAATCCGGGGGTGAGAGCGGTGGAAGCCGTTGGGATTGCATTGGGGATGCCGATGGCGCGCCGACAGCTCTTCGCCATGTTCTACACCATCGATAACCTCGCACCACGATTAGACTCCACGCTACGCCAGCGGACGCATGTCGATGCGGTGCAACGTTTCGGCTATAGAGTGCCGTGCTTTGCCGCTGCACCGGAGCGGATGAACAAAGTGTACGGCAACACGGCGGGAACGCCTCTCTCCCTGCTGCTTCGGGCAACGGCCTCTGTTGGCGATGGGGTTGCGCTTGGCGTGAAGGGAGTGAAACGCCCCGGCGAACCCTTCTTCTACTCGTTCTCGCCGCAGGGCTTCCCCTACTACTCTGCCTACTTGCAGCTGCAAGGGCGCGGCTACACCGCTCCGCGGATTGTGCTGGGCGATTTCGCCGCGGAGTTCGGCACGGGGCAAACGGTGGGCAGCGGACTCATGCTTTTCAGGCAGCGCACCCCCTACGCATGGGGGAAACAGGGGGGAGGGGTTAGGGGGCGTCTCGGCGTGGGGGACAACTCCACGCTCCGCGGCGTGGCGATGCAGCAACAGCCGCTCCCCTGGCTCTTCTACTCGTTGGCGCTCTCCGCGCAGCCGCTCACCGCGCTCCTTGCCGATGGAAAGGAGTCCCCGAAGCAGCAGGGGAGTATCGCCACGATCGTTTCTTCCCCAACATACACGAAGCAGCGAGAGGCGGATAGGCACTTCAACACTTGGGAGTTCTACGCCATCGCTAACGTACAAGTCTCCGTTGGTTCCGTTGGCATTGGCTACACAGCTATAGCCACGCGCTACAACCGTCCGTTCGTTCCATTTGACACCGCTTCATTCCGTCTGCCGCACCCCGCGCAAACACATATGCGCAATGGGGTTTCGCTACATGTATACCAGAACGCATGGCGCATGTGGGGCGAGGTGACCGTTTCGTCGCCCCTTCGGGGGGATTCCCAACGGCATTCCGTATCGGGCAACGCGGGGGTGGTCTATTCGCCGAGCTATAGCTTCTCCATCGGTACGCAGGGGTACTACTACCCGTACGAGGCTAGCGCACGCTACGCGCAGGGCGTAGCCTCTGCGCCGCAGAACCGTGCAGGCGCATTGCTAAATGCGCAGGTGCACATCGCTGAAGCCGCAACGATTCTTGTGGGAGGGGAGTGCGTTAAGTATATCAATCCTAGGGTGGTACGCATGGTGCCCCCCGTTTCATGGAGGGCGTTTGCCGAGGCGCAGTATGCGTGGGCGCAGGGGAGTTCCGTGTATGCGCGCTATCGTTACAGGGAGCTCCAAAACGTGCGTGGCGAAAAAACGTATCGCAACGCAGGGGTAGCGAGGGTGCATGAAGCGAGGGCCCGTGGAGAGCTAAGGCAGGGGGAGTGGCTATCGCTCCGCACCTCGGTGCTTTACGCCTTTCGGGATGGCGTAGAAAACGTGCAGGGGCGGCACAACTGGGCCGTTGCGCAGGATGTGCGGCTCTCCTTCTTTAACCGTAGGCTCGTGCTGACGGGGCGCGGGGCGTTCTACGATTGTCGGGGCAAGGGGGTAATGCTGGCGCTCTACGAGTACGCGCCGCTGTACAGCATGGCTATGAGTCGCTTCTCAAAAAGGGGGTGGCGGGCGTACGGCATGGTTGATTGGAGGTTCTACCGCGGGCTGAGCTTTACGTTGAAAGCGGCGGCCACACGGCTTTTGAAAGAGTCGCTCGAAGAGCTGACCGAGCTAGAGCAACAGCGGCGCAACATGTTGGAACTCACGGCGCAGCTGCGATGGAAATTCTAGGAGCGCGAGAGGAGGACAGGAAATGGACGCATCGTCTTTACGAATCGACAGATTAGAGGTTGTGCAGCTTGAGTCGGTGGACTCCACCAACGGCTACTTGCAACGAGTGGCAAACTCTGTGAACAAACCGATAGTGGCGATAGCCAACGGGCAGTCGGCGGGGCGTGGACAGCAGGGAACGCATTGGGATAGTCTGCCGGGCGATGCCACATTCTCCATACTGCTAGAGCCTAAGGAGCTGCCCGCAGGGCGCACCTTCCTACTCTCCCAGCTGCTGTCGCTCGCGCTGCGCGATGTACTCTCAGAGCTTGGGGTTGATGCCGAGGTCAAATGGCCAAACGACATCTTGGTGCAACGCAGAAAGGTGTGCGGCGTGCTGATTGAAACGCACCTACAAGGGGCGTACGTACGGAACGCCATTCTCGGGGTGGGCATGAATCTGGCCGTGCGGCCGTTGGGGTTTCCCAACTATCCCACCCTAGCGGCTACGCTTGCCGACTGGGTTAACGTGGAGTCGCTACCCTCACCGTTTTCCTTTGTGCAAATGCTGGTGGCGGCGTGGAACGCATGCCTAGAGCGTACGGCGGGCGACATGGAGAATAGCATACAGCGCAGCTACCTCGCCTCGCTCTTCAATGGGGTGGGCTTTCACGACTTTGAGGATGGCGATGGAATCTTCCGTGCTGAGATTGTGGGCGTGCGCCCTACGGGCGAACTCGTGCTACGCCGTGGCAACGGCACGCAGCGCGCCTACCCCTTCAAGGGGGTGCGGCAGAAGGTGTTCTAACCGGATTGTCAGCGTATTCCTACGCCTCAGAGTTCCCGCCGAAGTTGGTGAAATTGTTGGGCAGAGCCCCCTCGTTCTCAGGTAGCTCAATCTCGCCGTACTCCACCTCAAAGCGGTGGAGGTTTTCACCCAACGCACGAAGTAGGCGCTTGGCGTGGTCGGGGGTCATGATGATGCGCCGCACCACCTTGGCCGACTCTACGCCCGGCATGAGGCGCGCAAAGTCGAGTACAAACTCAGAGGGGGAGTGGGAGATGATGGCGAGGTTGGCGTAGGTGCCGAGCATCTCGTCGGCGGAGATGTCGAGTGATAGGTTGCGGGGTTGCTCTTTATGTGAATCGTCCATGTTGCTGCGTTCCGTTAGTTAAAATTTCATTCGCAATGTACGAAGAGTTTGCAATGTGGGCAAATGGGGGCGGCTACGTGCCTGCATTGTGAAATAGAAAACGCCCCTGCCTGCGGTTACTCCGTTCAGGCAAGGGCGCTCAATTCTCTACATTGCTAAGCGTTACCGTTTGACTACTCGAAGCACCTTCGCCCCGTCGCGGGCCGTAATCCGAACAAGGTACACCCCTGTCGCCCAGCGGGTCGTGTTTAGAGCAATGTGGGTTTCACCCCGCAGCGAGGCGGTGTATACCGGAACCCCGATTACGCTGTATACCGATATGCGCTCGGCATGCGCAAGCCCAAGGAGCGTTAGCGTTTCGCCAAATGGGTTGCCGGCGGCGGTTGCCCCTTCTAGCAATACGCTCTCCACGGCTGATGCCTTTTCCCACTGCGCAACCAGCGTAATGTTAGATTTTACAGGCGTGTTGAAATCGTACGGATTGCCGTCTAGAAGCCATTCCTTGAATGGGAAACCCGACTTTTGGGGGGCTGGGGAAGGAAGCTTCGCCTTTTGTCCGTAATCCACCTCCTGCGCTGGGGGCGTAGGGTCCCCGCCATCCGCATCGAACGTTATCGTACGCTTCTCAGCAATCCATTGCGCAACTAGCGTAATGTTGTCTTCTACAGGCGTGTCGAAATCGTACGGCTTGCCGTCCAAAAGCCACTCCTGAAAGGTGTGCCCATCCTTGGTGGGAGGTTCGGGCCGCTGCGCCTTCCCATTAGGTTTTACCAGCTGCGCATCGAGCATCGTTCCGTCAACATCCGTAAAATCAACGCCGGGGTACTCAGTAATGGAAAACGTTTTGTCTATCCATTCCTTGCTTTCAAAGCTCTTCCTCAGCCCCTTCCGTACGTAAAGCGTAGCCAGAGGATTGTATGTGGAAAAAGGATTATCCCCAACGGTACACCCATCGCTCGCCAGCCAATAAACCTCCTTAAGCGCAGGGCAATTATAGAACACTTGTTCGCCCATCGTTTTAACTCCGTAAGGAATATGGATTGAGGTTAGAGCCGTGCATGATGAAAATGCTCCGATTCCCATCTCGGTCAAACTGTTGGGGAGCTGAATGGAGGGCAGTGCCGAACAGTCGGAGAAGGCGTTGTCCTCTATTCTCGTTACGCTATTAGGAATCGTTACGTTTTTTAGATTCTTGCAGTCGTGGAATAGATTTCCTGGAATAGAAGTTACCCCATCGGGGAGCGAAACCTTCTCTAGATGCATGCACCCATCGAAGGCTGCTGACTCTAGCGTACGCACGCTGCTGGGAACAGCGTACTCCTTTTGCTCTTTCCACATGGGGTAATACACGAGCGTTTGCCCATCCGTACTCATTAGTATACCATCCGTAACGCAGTAGTTAGCGTTTCCCTCTTCCACCTTCACCTCGGTTAGGCTAGTGCATCCTACAAAGAGTCCACCCATGATTTTTCTAACCCCCTTGGGAAACGTCACCCTAGTCAGATTTTCGCAGCCTAAAAACGCATGGCTACCTATAGTATCCAAACTGCGGGGAAGGGTTATCTCATGTAGTCCAATGCATTCTGCAAATGCCCCTCTATCTATCTTGACCACGCCGTCAGGAATCCTTATTCCCGTTACCCCCTTGGCCTTGGCAAAGGCATCGTATACGATTTCTACCACCCTTAGCACTGCTCCGTCCGGAGTTCTGACATTTTCGGGAATCGTCACCTCTCCAACTAACTTCGGTGCATTGTCCGGCCAAATACGGCACGTTTCACCCGATTCTTTCGTTACGTAATGCCAAAGGAGCGTTCCATCATGATAATCCTCGTAGTCTGATATGACTTGGGCTTTCCCAACATTTGCGATTAAGGCTAGCAAAACGACTGCAGCCATCTTTATATACCCCATCATAACTCTGTTTCTTTCTAGTTAATTACCTTTCTACAAATAAAGCGGCGCAAACATACGTAAAAAATTCCTTCCCCATCGTTCGCGTTATGCTGCGTTTTGTATATTTTATAATGCAAAATCCAATGGCTTCGGCACAATATGGGCGCGAACGCTCTGATGGCGCGGCCTTACTCCTTGTCGGTTGTGAAGTCGGAAACTGTAAAAATTTTTCAGTTTCTTGTCTAAGACTGAAGTCCCAGATGACTTTTTCGCTTGGTTCTTTAGTTCCAAACTTCCATGGTAAGCCAGACGCACTGAAGGCCCTACTTGAAAAATAGTGTGAGTCTCTTTTAGGGTATGGGTGCGTGCAAGTCCCAAGAGTAATCCATGCAACGCATTACCTCTTTAACCTCTCTGCGAGACGATGGATACGATATAGCGGATTATAGACATAGCAATAATAGCTATACCAACGATTCGGCATAGCATTGCCATAGCTTTTTTATGCGCTTTCTTTTTAAGACTGCTGTTGGTTAGTATCGGCACTACAAACCAAATTCACGCAAGCACATCTGTCACATTGAGCACATGCGGCACAGAAGCTTCCCTGGCTTCGTGGCCAACCTATGCAGCGGCCTGACTGCCCACGGCTTCCTCCCCAACAAGCCCATGATTCACCCCGCACATGAGAGCGTGGTAACACATCCAACTATACTTTAAGCCAAATTTGCGTTGGAATAGCATCAATACGCGTTGCCCCAAAAAACAATGGCAAAAAAACATCGGCCGGAGCTTCATGCCCTTACATGCGCATGAAGCTCCGGCCGACATCCTCAAACCGATAACTAACTACTTCTCGCCCCGCGACCGTCTCACCGCCTCGATCTTAGCCTTCACCTCCTCCTCTATCTGATCAGGCGCCCGACGCACCGTCAACTTCTGGAAGTCTGGCAACCCCGTACCCGCTGGGATTAAGTGACCACAAATCACATTTTCCTTCACGCCCTCTAGATTGTCCTCCTTCGCGCGCAACGCTGCGTCATTCAGCACCTTCGTAGTCTCCTGGAAGGACGCTGCCGACATAAAGCTATGCGTCTGTAGTGCCGCTGACGTTATCCCTTGAAGTACCTGATCGGCCGTTGCCGGCCTTGCATCGCGGGCCTCCACCAAGGGCAAGTCACGACGGCGCAGCGAGGAGTTCTCATCGCGAAGCTCTCGAGCCGACACTATCTGCCCAGCCTTAAACAGCTCCGAACCTCCAGGATTCTGCACGTACTTCTTGTCAAAAATCCAATCATTCTCCGCGTTGAACTCCGAACGATCCACTATATCCTGCTCCAAGAAATGCGTATCGCCCGAATCCACAACCTTCACCTTACGCATCATCTGGCGCACAATAACCTCAAAATGCTTATCGTTAATCTTCACGCCCTGCGCACGGTAGACATCCTGCACCTCGTTGACGATATACTCCTGCACCGCGGTCAACCCTTCAACGGCTAGAATATCGCTCGGCGTTATTGCCCCATCCGATAGAGGCATACCCGCACGCACGCTATCTCCGTCCTGCACAAGCAATTGCTTGGATATCGATATTGAGTAGCTTCGCGTATCTCCCAATTTTGTATTGGTCACTACCACTTCGCGCATTCCACGCTTCACCTTCTGCCGAATCTGCACCACGCCGTCAATCTCCGACACCGTTGCTGGATTCGACGTGTTACGCGCCTCGAAGAGCTCCGTTACGCGCGGCAGACCGCCCGTAATATCGCCTCCACCGCCCGCCACCACGCGGTCCATCTTCGCCACTATTGATCCTGGCTGCACCTGCTGCCCATCTTCAACCTGCAAGCGTGCTCCCACGGGCATGTCGTACGTCTTCAGGATCGTTCCCTCGTCATCCACAACGCGAATCACAGGATTCATCGTTCTATCGCGCGTATCGATAATCACTCGGGTTGAGGAATCGGTCTCCACATTCTCCTCCAGCGTATAGGTAACATCCCGCACAATCCCATTGAACTCTACCTTTCCTCCCACCTCGGAAATCATAGATGTACTCAGTGGATCCCATGCGCATATCTTCGTCCCCTCTTCAACCTCCGCACCGTTCTCCACGAACAGATGCGCTCCGTAGGGTATTTGGTACGACTCCAACTGAAGCCCTGTCCTCAAATCATTCAAGCTCATCATCGTGGAGCGCGAAATCACTACCAACTGATCCTCCCCCGTCTCGTCCTTCACCTTCAACGTTCGTAGCTCCTCAAACTCTACACGCCCTGCATTCTGCGATACTATTTTAGCCGACTCTGCGCCCCCAGATGCCACACCGCCCTGGTGGAACGTTCGCAGCGTTAGCTGCGTACCCGGCTCTCCGATTGACTGCGCCGCGATGATACCCACCGTCTCGCCCTTCTGCACCAGCTTCGATGTCGACAAGTTCCGTCCGTAGCACTTCACGCACACACCCCTTTTCGCCTCGCACGTGAGCACCGAGCGAATTTCCACCTGACGTATCTTCGCCGCCGCTATTGCATCGCAAACAGCATCTGTCAGCTCTTCGCCACCTCGTACTACCACCGTTCCCGTCGTCTCGTCTACTACATCCACCAACGCCACTCGCCCGAGCAATCGGCCCTTGAAATCTTCCCACGCCGCCGCCTCGTCCTGGTTATTCCCCTTCACGTAGCGTGCCGTCAGCCCGCGCAGCGTGCCGCAATCCTCCTCCGTCACGATCACGTCCTGCGCCACATCAACCAAACGCCGAGTCAAATACCCCGCATCCGCCGTCTTCAACGCAGTATCCGCCAATCCCTTTCGTGCGCCGTGAGTCGAAATGAAGTACTCCAACACCGACAGACCCTCCTTGAAGTTCGCCAAAATAGGGTTCTCAATGGTCGCCTTGGCCGTTGTACCCGACTTCTGCGGCTTCGCCATCAAACCTCGCATCCCGCACAGCTGCCGTATCTGCTCACGCGATCCACGCGCCCCAGAGTCCAACATCATGTACACCGAGTTGAAGCCTCCCTGATCGCCCTCCAAACGAGTCATCACAGCCTTGGTAAGCTCTTCATTCGCCTCCGACCAGCGGTTAATCACGCTGTTATAGCGCTCCGTCTCCGACATAAGACCCATCTGCCGCTGCTCCTCGTACGCCTCCACATCCTCCTGCCCCGCGTGCACAATGTTCGCCTTCTGCTCGGGTATGATTACATCATCCAAGTTAAACGACAAGCCACCCTTGAATGCCATCAAGTACCCTAAGTTCTTTATATCGTCCAAGAACTGAGACGTTCGGGATATACTTGTCGCCTTCAAAACCCGACCTATAATCTTCCGCAACGTACCCTTCTTCAGCAACTGATTGACGTAGCCAATCTCCTCCGGCACGTACTGGTTGAATATGATACGCCCCATCGTTGTCTTGATGAGCTCTCCCTTATAGTTGAGCATCACGGGGTCGTGCATGTGCACCGCCTTTTCGTTGAAGGCAATGATGGCCTCCTCCATGCTGTAGAACGACCGCATGCGCTTCCCCTCTGGGAGCGGACGCTCCTTCGTTATGTAGTACAGACCGAGCACCATATCCTGTGAAGGCACCGTGATTGGATCCCCATTGGCGGGGTTCAGAATGTTCTGCGACCCCAGCATGAGAAGCTGCGCCTCCAGGATGGCCTCATTCCCCAGCGGCAAATGCACCGCCATCTGGTCACCATCAAAGTCTGCATTGAACGCAGTACACGCCAATGGATGCAGCTGGATTGCCTTCCCCTCTATGAGCTTCGGCTGGAAGGCCTGAATCCCAAGCCTGTGAAGCGTTGGCGCACGGTTCAGCAGCACCGGATGCCCTTTGAGTACGTTTTCCAAAATATCCCATATCACCGGGTCACGCCTATCCACTATCTTCTTTGCCGACTTCACGGTCTTGACAATACCGCGATCCAGCAGCTTTCTGATAACGAATGGCTTATACAGCTCGGCCGCCATGTCTTTTGGCAACCCACACTCATGCATCTTCAGCTCCGGCCCAACAACAATCACCGAACGCGCCGAATAGTCAACTCGTTTTCCCAACAAATTCTGACGGAAACGCCCCTTCTTTCCCTTTAAGCTATCGCTCAATGACTTCAACGGACGGTTGGAGTCCGACTTTATCATATTCGAGCGGCGCGAGTTATCAAAGAGTGCGTCCACAGCCTCCTGCAGCATTCGCTTCTCGTTGCGCAGAATCACTTCCGGTGCCTTTATCTCCAAAAGCTTCTTCAACCGCGAGTTTCGAATAATCACCCGGCGGTAAAGCTCGTTCAGGTCGGAGGTGGCGAAACGCCCGCCGTCCAGCGGCACCAAAGGCCGCAGCTCCGGCGGAATCACCGGCACCACGTGCAGCACCATCCATTCTGGCTTGCTACGCCCTTTCGACTCCCGGAACGCCTCCACCACCTGTAGCCGCTTCAAAGCCTCTGCCTTACGCTGCTGCGATGTCTCATTTTCTGCCTTATCGCGCAGCTCATAGCTCAACGCATCTAGGTCAATTTGTAGCAACAGCTGCTCCAGCGCTGGTGCACCCATCGCCGCAACAAACTTCTCAGGATCGCTATCGTCCTTGAGCTGATTGTCTTTCGTTTCGCTATTTGCCTCCAAGTTGTCAAGCACCTCGAAGTACTCCTCCTCCGACAGCAAATCAAGCTTCTCCAAATTCGTCGGGCCAGGATTAATCACCACGTACTTCTCGTAGTAGATTATCGACTCCAACTTCTTCGCCTTGATACCCAGCAAATGGCCCAACTTATTCGGCGTGGAACGCGCATACCATATGTGCGTCACAGGCACTACCAGCGATATATGCCCCGTGCGCTCACGTCGCACCTTCTTCTCCGTCACCTCCACCCCGCACCGATCGCACACTATCCCCTTGTAGCGCAGCCGCTTATACTTGCCGCAGTGGCACTCGTAGTCCTTTACTGGTCCAAATATCTTCTCACAGAAGAGCCCATCACGCTCCGGCTTATACGTACGATAGTTTATCGTCTCAGGCTTCGTCACCTCGCCGTACGACCGCTCGAGAATCTCATCGGGCGACGCCAAGCTGACGCTTATCCTCGAAAACTTGATACTATCCTTCGCCTCCTTGCGATATGCCATTGATTTCTCCTCTCTTCTTTTCTTCTATGCTCCCTTCTCATCGCTCGCTGCCTCCGCCGCCTCTGCCTCGCCGGGCAGTAGGTCTACGCTCAAGCCCAAGCCCCGCAGCTCATGCAGCAACACGTTTAACGACTCCGGCAAACCCGGCTCCGGCATCACATCGCCCTTCACTATCGCCTCATACGTTCTCGCGCGGCCATCAACGTCATCCGACTTCACCGTCAGTATCTCCTGCAACACGTGCGATGCCCCGAATGCCTCCAGCGCCCACACCTCCATCTCTCCGAAACGCTGACCACCAAACTGCGCTTTACCGCCCAGCGGCTGCTGCGTAATCAACGAGTAGGGCCCTATCGAACGCGCGTGCATCTTGTCATCAACCATGTGCCCCAGCTTGAGCATGTATATCACGCCCACCGTTGCCGACTGGTCAAATGGCTCGCCCGTCTCCCCATCGTACAGCTGCATACGCCCCGAATGCGGCACCCCAACCTTCTCCGCGTACGCATTGATGTCGTCAAGCGTAGCTCCATCAAAAATTGGCGTTGCAAACTTACAGTTCAACTTACGTCCCACCAAGCCCAACACGCTCTCGTATATCTGACCAATATTCATTCGCGAAGGCACGCCCAATGGGTTCAGCACAATGTCTACCGGCGTCCCATCGGCTAGGAACGGCATATCCGCATCATTCACGATACGCGACACAATACCCTTGTTCCCATGTCGCCCTGCCATCTTATCGCCCACGCGTATCTTTCGCTTCTTCGCAATGTAGACCTTCGCCAGCTGTAGAATACCGGCGGGTAGCTCATCGCCTATCGATATGTTGAACAGCTTACGCTGACGCACCGCGTCCAGCTCCTTCACCTTGCGCACGTAGTTGTTTATGAGCTTAGCAACCAGCACGCCCTTCTCGCGATCGGCTATCCAGCCATTCGGATTGACCTCAAGGAACTCTATACCTTGAAGCAGCTTCATCGATATCTTCTGCCCCTTGGCTATCTTCTCCGTTCCGTAGTAATCTTTTACTCCCTGCGAAACTTTGTTTAGCACCAACGTGCCCAAGCGCTCCAACAGCACCTCGCGAACGCTTGACACGGCATCCTTAAATTCGCTCTCCGCCTTCGCCTGCTCCACCTTTGCCGTGCTGCGTCCCCTTCGTGGATCTTTCACCGCGCCCGAGAACAGCTTCTTATCGATAACCACGCCATTCAATGAGGGCGGCGCCTTAAGCGATGCATCTTTGACATCGCCAGCCTTGTCCCCGAATATCGCCCGCAGCAACTTCTCCTCCGGCGAGGGATCCGACTCGCCCTTCGGCGTTATCTTCCCTATTAGAATGTCGCCTGGTACAACCTTCGCCCCAACGCGAATCATACCATGCTCATCGAGTTCCTTCGTCGCCTCCTCGCTCACGTTCGGGATATCATTCGTCAGCTCCTCGGCCCCTCGCTTCGTATCACGCACCTCCAGGATATATTCGTCCACGTGCACCGACGTGAAGAAATCCTCCCGCACAAGCCGCTGATTGATAACCACTGCATCCTCATAGTTGTACCCCTTCCACGGCATGAACGCCACCAATAGGTTTCGCCCCAAGGCCAAATCGCCATGATCCGTCGCGTAACCATCCGTCATCAAATCCCCCTTCTTCACGCGTTGGCCTAAATCCACCGTAGGATGCAGCGTTATGCTGGTGTTTTGATTCGTCTTCCGAAACTTCGGCAGGTGGTACTCCACAGCGGCATCGTCAAAGCTAACAAACGACTCTTCCTCCGTCCGATCGTAGCGCACAACTATCGTGTCCGCATCCACGTACGTAACCTCTCCGTCCCGCTCCGCAACCACCTGCACCCTGCTATCGCGCACCAGCACATCCTCAAGCCCAGTCCCCACGATAGGCGACTCGGGCACTAGCAGCGGCACCGCCTGGCGCATCATGTTTGAACCCATCAAGGCACGGTTCGCATCATCGTTCTCCAAGAACGGAATGAGCGATGCCGCGATGGAGGCAATTTGGTTCGGCGCAACGTCCATCAGGTCCACCTCCTCTGGTGCTACCACCGGGAAATCGCCTTCGAGACGTGACTTCACTCCCTTATTTAGGAAATGGCCATCGTCGCTCAACGGGGCGTTGGCCTGCGCCACAATCTTATCCTCCTCGTCCTCCGCCGTGTAGTACTTCACCCCCGCGTCGGAAAAGTCTACAACCCCGTCCTTCACGTCGCGGTATGGGGTCTCAATAAAACCAAGCTCATTCACCCGCGCAAAAACGCACAGCGACGATATCAGCCCAATGTTCGGTCCCTCAGGGGTCTCTATTGGGCACAATCGCCCGTAGTGCGTGTAGTGCACGTCTCGCACCTCAAAGCCCGCTCGCTCACGCGTCAACCCGCCCGGCCCTAACGCCGACAAACGGCGCTTATGGGTCATCTCAGCCAATGGATTCGTCTGATCCATGAACTGCGACAGCTGGTTCGTCCCAAAGAACGAGTTAATCACGGACGAAAGCGTCTTAGGATTTATCAGATCCGACGGGGAGAACACCTCGCTATCGCGAACGTTCATTCGCTCCCGAATGGTCCGGGTCATCCGCGCCAGCCCTATACCAAACTGATTGGCGAGCTGCTCGCCCACCGTGCGCACCCTACGATTGCTCAGATGGTCTATATCGTCCACCTCCTTGCGCGAATTGCGCAGGTCTATTAGGTGCTCTATTATCTTTACAATATCCCTTCGGTCGAGAACCCGCACATCCTCGCCCACTCCCTCATTGTGCAAACGGCGGTTAATCTTGTAGCGCCCCACCTTGCCCAAGTCGTACCGCTTCTCCGAGAAGAAGAGCTTTTCTATATGCTCGCGCGCCGCCGCCTCATCTGGCGGATCGCTGCTCCGTATAATTCGGTAGATCTGCTTCTGCGCATCGATCGTATTCGTTGTGGGATCCTTCGCGAAGGTGTCGTAGATAATGTCAAACTTCTTTGACCTATCGTCATCCTTGCGCAGCAAAATCACCTTCTCGCCCGACTCTAATATCTTGGGTATCGTCTCATCATCCAGTATGGCGCCGCGGTCAAGGACCTCATCAATTCGCTTGTTGTTTACAACCTCTCCGGTCGCCTCGTCCACGAACTCCTCAAAGGTTTCCCTCACCACCTTCCCCGCCAACGCTCGCCCCTTATGCTGCGCCAAGACCTCCGGCGTGGCCTCAATCTCCTCGCCTAGGTCATACAATTTCAAAATGTCGCTATCGCTGCTATAATCCAATGCGCGTAGCAACATGGTTACTGGCATCTTCTTCTTGCGGTCAATGTACGCATACATGACGTTATTGATGTCAGTAGAGAACTCAATCCACGCCCCACGGAATGGAATGATACGGGCCGAATACAGCTTCGTCCCGTTGTTATGGGTCGTCTGCGAAAAAAAGACTCCCGGCGAACGGTGCAGCTGCGAAACCACCACGCGCTCCGCACCGTTTATAACAAAAGTACCCCGATCGGTCATATCGGGAATTGACCCTAAAAACACATCCTGCACCGATGTGTCAAAATCTTCGTGGGCCTTATCGGTACAATATAGTTTCAACCGCGCTTTGAGCGAAACGCTGTACGTCAAACCGCGCTCTATACACTCTTCTATCGAATAGCGCGAAGGATCTATATAGTAGTCGAGAAACTCGAGCACAAAATTATTCCGGGTGTCATTTATCGGAAAGTAATCCGAAAACACCTGGTACAAGCCCTCCTTCTTACGCTCCTCCGGCGTAGTCCAAAGGCTGAAAAAATTCCGGAAACTCGTTACCTGAATTTCCAAAAAATCGGGATAGTCATAGTGCGCCTTCGCCCGCGCGAATGACAACCGACCTGATTTCGTCTGTTGAGTCATGGGTTTGGAGTTGATAGCTTTTCTGCGGATCTAAGTTTCATAACAAGGAAAGCATGGTGCGCAAAAAAGCGCACCACGCCTCCCTCTTGTCCTCAGTGCAACCGTTTGCGCTTAGCGCAACGAACGATGCACCGTGTTCTCTGTCGATCCAAAGGCTACTTCAGCTCTACCTCCGCACCAGCCTCTTCTAGCTTTGCCTTCAATGACTCCGCCTCTTCCTTCGACACACCCTCCTTCACGGGCTTCGGGGCTGCATCCACCAAATCCTTCGCCTCCTTGAGCCCCACGCCGATCAAATCCTTCACCAGCTTCACCACTTGCAGCTTCGCTCCGCCCGGTGCCTTCAATATCACATCAAACGACGTTTTCTCCTCCTCTGCTGCACCGCCAGCCGCCGGCGCCGCCGCCACGGCCACTGCCGACGCCGCAGGCTCTATACCATACTCCTCCTTCAATATCTCCGCCAACTCCGTCGCCTCTTTCACCGTCAAATTCACAAGGCTTTCCGCCAAACTCTTCAAGTCTGCCATCGCTATTTTTTCCTATTAAAATCCTTAACTGTTGTTCTAATCTACGCCTCACGCTCGCTGAGCGTCTTCAGCACTCCCGAAATCTTTGAACCACCACTCTGCAGCGCACTCACCACATTCCGTATTGGCGACTGCAGGAGCATCACGATATCACCAATCAGCTCGTCATGGCTCTTCAACGTCGAAAGCGTCTCCAATTGATCTTCTCCTACGTAGAACGACTCCTCTACGTACGCAGCCTTAAGCACCGGTTTCTCCCACTTCACCGCCCGCAGACTCTTTATGAGCCGCGCCGGCACATTGCCTACCTCGCTGAAGAGTATGCACGTTGACCCTTTCAACGAATCGTATACTGGGCTGAAATCAGCCCTATCGCTCGCCTCCAAAGCCTTATGGAACAATGTGTTCCGCACCACGCGCAACTCTATTGACTGCTCAAAGCACTTACGCCGCAACTCCACCGTCTGCGACGCATTCAATCCCCCGATGTCCGCAATGTAGAAATGCGGATGGGTCGCTATCTTCTCTTTCAGCAGGGCAACCTGCGCCTCCTTCTCTTCCCTTGTCATTTTCTCTTCCTCCTTTGCTCTACTGTAGCTGCTGCAAATCAATAGACACCCCAGGGCCCATGGTACTTGACAAATACACCGAACGGATGTACGTACCCTTCAACGATGCTGGCTTTAGGCGAACCACCGCCTGCAAAAACTCTCGCACATTCTCCTCCAGCTGCTTCTCGTTGAACGACACACGACCCACCGACGCATGGACGATGCCAAACTTGTCAACCCGGAAATCAATCTTACCCATCTTGACCTCCTTCACAGCCTTGCCGATCTCCATGGTCACAGTGCCGCTCTTCGGGTTAGGCATCAAGCCCCGAGGCCCTAGCACACGCCCCAGCTGCCCTATCTTACCCATCACCTGCGGCATCGTCACCACCACGTCAAACTCCAGCCAACCGCCTTTAATCTTCTCGATATACTCGTCCAAGCCAACCATATCAGCCCCAGCCTCCTTAGCTTCAGCCTCCTTTTCTGGCGTGCAGAGTACCAACGTCCGCAGCGTCCGCCCCGTGCCATTCGGCAAAGTCACAACACCACGAACCATCTCAGTTGACTTACGCGGATCAACCCCGAGGCGCATATCAACATCGACCGATGCATCAAACTTCGTATACGAAGTCTTCTTCACCAACGACACCGCCTCCCCAATCGAATACCGTTTGTCCTTATCCACCAGCGCCTCTACAGCCTTGCGCTTCTTCGTCATCTTCATCGCTTCTTCCTCCTAATTCGCTTACTGCACATCCGCTGGGAACTCCCCGGTAACACCGATGCCCATGCTGCGGGCCGTTCCCGCAACCATACGCATCGCCGACCGCAACGTAAAACAATTCAAGTCCGGCATCTTCGCCTCCGCGATCGCGCGCACCTGCTCCCACGAGAGCGTGCCCACGCGCTTGCGATTCGGCTCCCCTGACCCGGCCTTCAGCTTCAGCTCTTCTTTTAGGGTTGCAGCCACCGGCGGATTCTTCACAATGAACTCGAACGACTTGTCCGCGTACACGGTGATGACCACCGGTAGTAGCTTCCCTGCCAAAGGCTGCGTACGAGCATTAAACTGCTTACAGAACTCCATAATGTTGACCCCCTTCGCGCCTAGCGCAGGGCCAACCGGCGGCGCCGGATTCGCCGCACCGCCTTTGATCTGTAGCTTAATATACCCGGCTACCTCTTTCGCCATTGATTACTACCCTCAATTAAACTTGTTACTCCTTCTCCACCTGCATGTAACTCAGCTCAAGCGGCGTCTTACGCTCAAAGATCTTCACCATCACCGTCAGCTTCTTGCGCTCCTCGTTCACCTCCGACACAACCCCCGTAAAGGTGTTGAACGGCCCATCAATGACGCGCACCACATCCCCCACCTGAAACGGCACCACCGGTAGCTCCATCTCCCCCGCTAGCTCATCCATGCGCCCCAGCATCCGATTCACCTCCTGCTCGCGCAGAGGGCAAGGATCACCATTCCGCTCCATCGACAAGAAACCGTAAATCTCAGGGAAGTTAAGCAAGAAATCTATTGAACGCTCATCCAAATGCGCCTCCACAAACACGTACCCTGAATACACCACCCGCTCCTTACTCACCTTCTTGCCCGCACGCAGCTGGTATACCTTCTCCACCGGCACCAACGCATTGGCTATCAGCCCCTGATAATCAAGGCGAGCGACCTCGGTCATTAGTTGCTCTGCAATTTTCCTCTCCATGCCGCTACGCGCACGCAGCACGTACCAGCGCATCGGGGTCTCCCCACCATGCTGCTGCTCCGCGCCTCGCTCGCCGCGCACACTCCCATCCTGCTCCAACTGCATCTCCGCCCCTCTGCTTTAGTACAAGAGTCGATAAACCCACTCGAGCGTCCGCTCGAACGTCAAATCCATAACGAGAACCACTACCGCTATCAATAGGGAAGCTATCATTACTATCAACGCGCTGCTCTGAAGCTCCTTCCACGTAGGCCAAGAAACCTTATGAACCATCTCGTCATAAACCTCGCGCAGGTACTTTCCAACTTTCATACTCTTACATGCTTTCCTTCGCACGGGAGGAGCGACTCGAACGCCCGACACCTAGTTTTGGAGACTAGTGCTCTACCAACTGAGCTACACCCGTCCAACGTTTCGTGAAAATCGTGGCGCACCGCCAAAACGGTGCGCCACGTCATCTTCCATCCTACCTACTTTACAATCTCCGTCACCTGGCCCGCACCTACCGTACGACCACCCTCACGGATAGCGAAGCGCAAACCAACGTTCAGAGCCACTGGGTAAATCAACGTCACCTCTATCGTCACGTTATCACCCGGCATCACCATCGGGGTTCCCTCCGGCAGCTTAATCTCGCCCGTCACGTCAAGCGTACGCAGGTAGAACTGCGGACGATACTTGTCGTGGAACGGCGTGTGACGGCCACCCTCCTCTTTCTTCAGCACGTACACCTCAGCCTTGAACACCGTGTGCGGCGTAATGCTACCCGGTTTCGCCAGCACCTGGCCTCGCTTGATGCCATCCTTGTCCACGCCACGGAGCAACAGACCCACATTATCGCCCGCCTCGCCCTCATCAAGAATCTTGCGGAACATCTCAACGCCCGTCACTACCGTCGTGCGCTTCTCAGTGGTCAACCCTACAATCTCCACCTCATCGTTAATCCGCACGATACCGGTCTCCACACGCCCCGTCGCTACAGTACCACGCCCCGTAATTGAGAACACATCTTCAACTGGCATCAAGAACGGCTTCTCGTTCTCACGCGGAGGCAGCGGAATGTACGTGTCAACCGCATCCATCAGCTCCATGACCTTTTCGGTCCACTTCGCCTCGCCGTTCAACGCACCTAGCGCCGAGCCGAAAATAACCGGCGTGTTATCACCATCAAATTTGTAGAAATTCAGCAGGTCGCGAATCTCCATCTCCACCAGGTCCAGCATCTCCTGATCCTGCACCTGGTCGCACTTATTCACGAACACCACAATCTTCGGCACGTTCACCTGCCTCGCCAAAAGGATGTGCTCACGCGTTTGGGGCATCGGGCCATCCGTCGCCGCCACCACGAGAATCGCACCGTCCATCTGCGCCGCACCCGTAACCATGTTCTTCACATAGTCAGCGTGGCCAGGGCAGTCCACGTGCGCGTAGTGACGCGCCGCGGTTTGGTACTCCACATGCGATGTGTTAATCGTGATACCACGCTCCTTCTCCTCTGGCGCATTGTCGATCGAGTCGAACGAACGAGCCTCACTGAACCCCTTGTCTGCCAGCACCTTCGTTATCGCTGCCGTCAGCGTCGTCTTACCGTGATCCACGTGCCCAATCGTACCGATGTTTACGTGCGGCTTCGACCTGTCAAATTTCTCCTTGGCCATAATCTCTACCCTTTTGTTCTCTTAGTTATTCCTCTATAATTCTCTACCGCCTGCAACGCGCTACGCCCTTGGCTTAGAGCCGATGGTGAGAATTGAACTCACGACCTCATCCTTACCAAGGATGCGCTCTACCCCTGAGCTACATCGGCTTTGCGAGCGGGAGACGAGACTCGAACCCGCGACCCTCAGCTTGGAAGGCTGATGCTCTACCAACTGAGCTACTCCCGCCTGACAAAACCTGCGCTGCACGCCGCTCGTGGGGAGGGCAGGATTCGAACCTACGAAGACTCACGTCAGCAGATTTACAGTCTGCCCCAGTTGGCCACTTTGGTACCTCCCCCTTGCTTCCGCCTGCGAAGCACACAACCTTTCTAAAGAACTACCTCCTCCGAGCCGACGGAGGGACTCGAACCCACGACCGGCTGATTACAAATCAGCTGCTCTACCAACTGAGCTACGTCGGCCTCTCCCCCTCAAACGAAGGGCAAAGATAGTACTCTTTTCCCTAATCACCAACACCCAAACGGAAAAACCTTTTCCGAAACAACACAAGCATCTAAAAATCAGCTAAATAGAAAACACCTCCTACCCGCGAATTTTTCCTTTCCTGCGCAATAGCTGCCCTCGCAACGCATCTACACACTCATCCACCGCCTCTTGAATGCTCGCCCCGCTTTTGCTTGCAAACAGCTCATCACCCTTCACCTTCAGCTTTATATCCGCCACGTGCTTGCCATCAGCCGAATTGTCCAATCGCAGCGTCACATCGGCATCCATAATCTCGTCTTCAAAACGGAGCAGCTTCGTCACCTTCTGCTCGGCAAACTCCAATTCGCTTGATTTCGCCGTGAAACCCGATGAATGCACATTTATCTTCATCTCTTGTCCTCCACCTTTTACTTTTTCTACTTCCCGTCACGCCCTCGCCCTGCCCGCGCGTGGGGATGCGCATGCACGTACGCCGCACGCATCGTCTCCGCATCCACATGCGTGTAGACCTGGGTCGACGAGAGGCTGCTATGCCCCAGCAGCTCTTTTATTGATAGGATATCGGCCCCATCCTCTAGCATATGCGTTGCGAAGCTATGCCGCAGTACGTGCGGCCCACGATACGACTGCGTTGTCACCTGCCCTAAATACGCCTTAACCTTCTCGTATATTCGCCCATCGCCGAGTGCCTCTCCCCCATCCGATAGGAACACAACCCCTCGATACACTGCACTCCCGAACTCTGCCTCCACCGCACGCCCATACTCTCCCAGCGCCTCCGCCAACTCATCGGTCACAGGTAGCACCCTATCCTTATCGCCCTTGCCCCGCACGCGCACCGTGGTGTAGCCTTTAGAAAAGTCCTTCCAATAAAGCTCTGCGGCTTCGCTCCGGCGTAGCCCCAGTGAGTAGAGCAGCAAGAGCAGCAGACGATCCCGCTTTCCCTGCCACCCCTCGCCGTAATCCACCTCCGAGAAGAGCCGCTCCGCCTCCTCCTGCCGCAAGCTAACCGGCAACCGCTTCGGCTCACGCAGCCTCGTCAACCCCAACGTGGGGTTAGCTTTCACTACCCCTTCCCGCTGCAGATAGCGAAAGAAATAGCGTAGCCCCGCCAGCCGCCGATTTACTGTAGTAGAGGCAAGCCCCTCCTGCACCATCGCTGCCATCCACTCCCGCACGGCGACACGACTCACCGATTGCAACGCATCGTCCTCCGCCACGTCAGGGAACTGCGCAGCCAAAAAGGACTCAACATCCCCCGCGTAGCTTCGCACCGTATGCTCCGAGTAGCGACGCTCATACCTCAGGTAGTCGCTAAACTTCTGCACCCATCCGCTCCCCACCGCCTCTCGCTGCACCGACACGTTGGTCTCTCCCTCTCGGTCCCTACTCGCTATAAATCCTCTTGATCCTGTAGCTGCTGAATATACTTCGCATGCTCAATCTCAGCGCGCCGACGCACCGACGGCTTCTCGTACGCCTGACGGTTACGGATCTCGCGCATACGCCCCGTACGGTCAAACTTACGCTTGAAGCGCTTCAACGCACGCTCGATGTTCTCGCCCTCTTTCACTGGTATGATTATCATCGTCTACTCTCCATTTTTTCATTTCAACGTGGGCGCAAAGATACTACTTTTCGCTATTTAAGCCAAATCGCCTCTACCCCCTCACCCCCCCCAACGCCTCAAACCCCATTCCCGCAAGGGCTTGCAGCCCCCGCCACACGACATACTTCTACTTCAAATATGTCTCCTTGAACTCCTTATACTCCTGCTCAAAGTCGCTTTTCCCAGTCATATCTGTCCCCTCACACGCCTTGTGTATCGCTGCGATCCGATGCTCATCGCTCGGATGCGTGCTAAGAAACTCTGGCACTTTCCCGCCCTTTTGCTCGGCCTGAAGCTTCTCAAAGAAGCCTGCCACCCCAGTGGGTTTATACTTCGTTTTTGATAGGAACCGCACGGCGCATTTATCCGCCTCGCTCTCATCGTCACGGCTAAACTTCAAGCCGGCAAGGCTCCCTGCCATCTGCGCGGCAATCTTGGTCAACTCTCCCGCATTATCGCCCACCAATATCCCCAGCAACGTGGATATCCCATAGTTTTTGGTCATCTGCTTGGTGGAATGGCGGCAGTCTGCATGCGCCATCTCATGGCCCATCACGCCCGCCACCTGCGCCTCCGTGTCAAGGTACTTCAGCAAACCCGTGTAGAAATATATGTACCCTCCCGGCGCGCAGAACGCATTGAGCGTCGGCGCATCTATCACGTGCATCTTCCACACAAACTTGTCCTTCAGCCTCACCTCCCCCGACTCCAAAATGCTTTGGCGTATAGATTCCAGCCTAGCGTATACCTCGGGCATCTTTTCACGCGGCACCAAGGGGTATTCTTTCGGTTTGCTTTCTATCTCCTTTTCCAGCTGCTGCCCGAACTCCATATCCTGTTCCATCGTGAACAGGTTAAACTGCTGGCGACCACCGTCCTTCACGCAGCCCGACTGCCCCGCAAAAAGCAGCCCAGTACTGATCAGCAGCACCCCTATGATCGAACGAACCCTAATCTTCTTTCCCATCGCTTTTGCGCTCCCTAGTTTTTTGGTTATACGCTACTTCCCCGCATTTTGTTGTAGTCCCTCAACGCCCGCATTGCGGCTTAGCAGCCCGCATGCAGCCTCTATATCTACCCCCCTCGACGCGCGCACCGTGGCGCGCACGCCCAGCGCATTGAGCGCATCGCGCAGCCCCTCCACCGCCTGGCGGCTCGGCGCCCTAAAGGACGCTCCCGCATGCGGATGGTACGCTATTAGGTTCACCAGGCACGGCACGCCGCGCAGGAGCCTCGCCAGCGCCTGCATGTGCCGCTGCGTATCGTTTACCCCCTGCAGCACCACGTATTCAAATGAAAGCCGCCGCTGCCCGCGCCAATCGTAGCTCCGCAGTATCTGCATCAAATCGCTAAGCGGCAGCGCCCGCGCTGCCGGGAGCAGCTCCCCGCGCTCCTTGTCGAAGGGCGAATGCAAGCTGATGGCCAGATGGCATTGGCTCTCCGTTAAGAAACGCTGCAGCCCGCTCCGCAGCCCCACCGTTGAGAGCGTCACCCGCCGCGGGCTCCACGCCAGCCCCCATGGCTCGGTCACTACCCGCAACGCCGCCAGCACCGAATCACAGTTGTCCAACGGCTCGCCCATCCCCATGAGAACCACGTTGGTCAGGCTCTCGCTCTCCGCCACGCTAAGCATTTGGTTAACAATCTCCCCGGCCGTAAGCGACCCTTTGAACTCCTGCAGCCCCGTGGCGCAGAAGGCGCACCCCATCCTGCAGCCCACCTGCGTTGACACGCACAGCGTCACCCGGTCCTTATCAGGAATCATCGCCGTCTCCACGCTCCGCCCCTCGCCGATTGAAAAGAGGTATTTCTTCGTGCCGTCCCGTGAGATTCGCACCGCCACCGGCGCGCTGCGCCCCACCTCAAAATTCTTTTCCAGCCCAGCCCGCGTGGCTTTAGAGAGGTTAGTCATAGCATCAAACGACTCCGCCCTCTTCGCGTACAGCCATTGCGCTAGCTGTTTGCCCGCGTAGCGTGGCGCCCCAACGGCCTCCGCCACCTGCGTGAGCTCCTCTAGGTTCGCCCCGAGCAAAGACCTTGGCTTCAGCTCCTCCCCGCTCGCTCCCATTTGTACCCTTTAAAAAAGATTACCTTACTTCTCCCCATAGGCCAAATCGCCCGCATCGCCCAGCCCCGGCACGATGTATGCCTTCGCCGTAAGCGCATCGTCAAGCGCCGCCATCCATATCGTCACCTCGTCCGATATGAAGTTCCGCTGCATGTAGTCCAGCCCTTCCCGCGCCGCAATGGCGCAGACCACGTGCGTATGCGCCGGCTGCCCCTTACGCTTGCACAGCTCCTCGTAGGCCAGCACCACCGATGCCCCCGTGGCCACCATCGTGTCGCACAGGATAAGGGTCTTCCCCTCCAACGAGGGTCCCGAAATATGCTCCAGCTCAATACGGAATGTGCCATCGCTTCGATACTTCCGGAAGCATGAGACAAAGGCACTCCCCGCCCTATCGAACACCTTTAGAATCCCATCATGCATGGGCAACCCCGCCCGCAAAATGGAGGCCACCACAATTTCTGACTGATCGCACGTACGCATTTTTGACACCCCCAGCGGCGTTGCCACATCGTGCTCCTGATATGGCAGTACCCGGCTGATTTCGTACGCAGCAATTGCCCCAACGCGCTCCAAATTCCACCGAAACCGCATGCTGTCACGCTGAATGATCTCATCGCGTAGCTCGCTGACCACGTTATTCAGCACGCTATCCGTGCCGCCCAATAAATGCGCCATAGCCATTACCCTTTGGCTGCAAAGCTACCACTTTTCGCACAAATCGCCATTTTCAAACCCGCCCCGCGCTGCATGACCGCATTTCTCATCGAAGAATCCGCCTACAACCTAAAATTAGCCAGAGACCTTACAATCAGCTAATAACCTGCAACTCGCCCTCCTTCACCCCCATCCTCACATCTTCCCTCCCCGCCGCCCGAATAATGCACTCCTCAATGTTCCGCGTTGCGGAGGAGAAGCCCACCCCCAGCTTCACCACCGCTCGGCGATCGTGCCCGTAGCGAGCCGCGTACCGCTTCGCCTCGATCTGCGCCATCGCCTCCGCCGCCGGCCGGTCCCGCTTCATCTCGAAGAGGTAGACGAAGCCCTGCGTCTCCACCACCATATCGATGCGCCCGTCGCTCGTCGCCATCTCTACGTGCGTCTGCAGCCCCAGCATCCGGAACACGGTGGCCATGCTCCCCTGGAAGTACACCTCTCGGTCCCCCGCCACCCGGTAGTCGCCCTGCGCGAAGAAGGTGTAGAGCAGCGCCATGAGTTCCTCCGCCGCCCCCTTCACCGCGCAGCGGTGCAGTGCCTTGACGCTCAGCACCGCCTCAGCGCCCACCGGGAAGAAGTGCTGCAGCAGGTCTTCGTAGAACGCCTTCTCCACCTCCTCGTTCGGGAAGCGCAGCTGGTACATGTCGAGATCCTCGTCGTAGCTCTCGATGGTCAGGTAGCCCGTCTGGAAGAGCAGCGGCACCAGCCCCATGCGGCTCACCTCGCGCCCCTGCAGCTCGTGGCCCAGCATCCGGCAGCCGGCCAGCTCCGCAAGGGGCACGCTCCCGCCCACGACCAGCTGGAAGAGGAACATCGGCGTCCCGCTCTCGTACCAGTAGCGGCCGAGCACCCCCTTCTCGAGCGCCATCAGCAGGCTGAAGGGGGTGTAGACCCGCTCCTGCGCGTACGGGGAGAAGCGGTAACCGTCGTACTTGGCCTTGAGCCGCGCGTAGGTGACCTCCACCGTCCGCCCCCTCGCCGCGGCCAGCCGCTGCACCCCTGCACCCAGGTCGGTGCGCAGCTCCCCCTCCGTGATGCCGCAGAGCGTGGCGTACCGTGCGTCCAGACTGATATCGTTCAGGTTGTTCAGCCCACTGAAGAGGTTGAGATGCGCGAAGCGAGTGATGCCCGTCAGGAAGACGAACCGCAGGTGGGCGTCCATGCCCTTGAACACCCCGTAGAAGGCCCGCAGCGCGAGCTGGTTGCGCGCCAGCAGCCCCTCGTCAGTGATGGCGTCCAGCAGCGGCTTGTCGTACTCGTCCACCAGCACCACCACCTGCTGCCCCGTCTGCGCATGCGCGTTCTCAATGACCCGTATGAAACGTGCAGCGTACGTTGCATCGCTTGCATTGCGCCCGTACACTGCTTCCCAATCGGTCAACATCGTGTTGAGCGTATCTTCAAGGACTCCCGCCGCTGCGAAAATATCTCTGCTGAAATCCACATGCAGCACGGGGTGCTTCACCCAGTCCCGCTCCATCCCCTCCATCGCCAGCCCCGCGAAGAGCTCCCGCCTACCCTGGAAGTACGCCTCCAGCGTGGAGACCAGCAGGCTCTTGCCGAACCGCCGCGGGCGGCTCAAGAAATTGTACTTCGTGCCCGTGGCGAGCCGGTATACCATGGCGGTCTTGTCCACGTATACCGCCCCTAACCCTCGCACCTCGGCGAAGCTCTGCAGCCCTACTGGGTATTTCATCTCCTGTTCCATGCCATAAGCCCTCCTCGCTTGTCGCTTTCTTTCGCAGGGTAAAGGTAGGAAAAAGTTTTTAGTAGTCAGAGGATAGTTACCGTTGCCCATTGCCGCAGGCAGTGCCAACCTCTATTCACCCACAACTGCCGCAACGCTGCCTCCCGCCGTAGCGCAGCTACAAAGAGAGGCTATCATGATTTGATAAAAAATCGTACACGCTCATCACCACAATTCCCTCCTCGGTTTGGTAGGTGGGCGTAGGTGTTCCCACTATGACTATCTTTTTGAAACTATCCCCAATCATCTGTAGCGAACGTATTTCCTGCACCCGCTTTTCCTCCGATGGCAGGGCGTATGCCGATTGGATGTAGCACCGCTTGTATCCCAAATTGCACACGAAATCTACCTCTAGCGTTTCTCTTCGCGCCGCGCCTTGAACCCGCGTAACGGTTCTCACCTCCCCTACGTCTACCGACAGCCCCCACAGGCATAGCTCGTTGTATATGCAGTTCTCCATGAGATGCGGATACTCCACCTGGCGGAAATTGAGCCTGGCATTTCGCAGCCCAAGGTCAGAAAAATAGAACTTCAGCGGGGTGTTGATGTGCTTTTTGCCTTTAATGTCATAGCGTACGGCCGGCGATATGAGGAAGGCATCCTCCAGCATCTGCAGGTAGTTACTGATGGTGTCATCGGTAATTGGTACACCCAGCCTAGATTGAAACGTTCGCTCTATTTTCTTCGCGTTGGTTAGTCCCCCGATATTTGAGGCAATCACATTGACGAGCTGCACGAACGCTGCATCCCTTTCAATACCGTAACGCTCCTTCACGTCTTTCAAATACACGTTATCGACCAGCTCTTTAAGGTACTGCTGTCGTTGCGTCTCATCCTGCATTGCAACGGCTTGCGGCATGCCCCCGTAGAGCATATATTCGTGCAGCAGGGCGTAGGCATCCCCAACCCGCACGGAGCAGAACTCCGAGAAGCTAAGCGGCGCCATGCGTATCTGTACACTCCTCCCACGAAATGTGGAGACAAGGTCTCTTGAAAGGAATTGAGAATTGCTGCCAGAGGCGTATACGTCTGCATTATCTATGGACAAATAGCTATTGAATACCTCTTCAAAATCCGCCACTCGCTGCACCTCGTCAAGTAGAATGTAGTACATTCCATTGTCAGTCATGCGGGAATCAATGTACGCAATGAGATTGTCAGGCTGACGTAGCTCCGCCAGCCTGCGGTCTTCTAAATCTACCCTAACGATGTGCGCATCATCTACCCCCGTACTGCGTAGGTAATCGTAAAAGATTTTATTGAGCAGGTAGGATTTCCCGCAACGCCTAATGCCAGTAACGACCTTAATTAGTCCGTTATGCATATTCGCCGCGAGGTTCTGCAAATGGAGATCTCTGGCAATCTCTACTTTCGACATATCTGTAGCTTGTTGCACTTTCGTCGGGTGCAAGGGTAGGCGTTTTGCGGGTATTTTCAGAGCGCTGTGGGAATAAGTACCCTCTCACCCCGGTAAAACCATTCGAGCCATGGCGACCCACGGCGATGCACATACCGCATAATATTCAGACACCCGCGCAGTCCATAGGCCAGGCGCATCGATCGCAATAGAATCTGACCCCAGCCGATATTCGCTAACCACTGCCGCGCCGCAGCTTCATCAGTAGGGCAAAGCCAACCTGTAGAATCGCCCACACACGGCTTACAAACAACTGACTATCAAGACAATAGGATGGACACTATCAGCTAATAATCTGCAACTCGCCCTCTCTCCCCCATCCTCACATCTTCCTTTCCCGCCGCCCGAATGATGTACTCCTCGATGTTCCGCGTTGCGGAGGAAAAGCCCACACCGATCTTTACCACCGCTCGGCGATCGTGCCCGTGGCAAGCTGGTACACCAGGGCGGTCTTGTCCACGTATACCGCCCCCAACCCTCGCACCTCGGCGAAGCTCTGCAGCCCTACCGGGTATTTCATCTCCTGTTCCATGCCGTGAGTCCTCCCCGCTCGTCGCTTTCTTTCGCAGGGTAAAGGCACAAAAAAAGTGGATGGTGGGCAGCGGTTAGCTTAGTCAAACCTGACGTCTGCGAAGGCAAATTCCGATGTACAGTCCCCCCAACCCGCTACCCCCCAACCACCAAACCCAATTATTGCCGGCAATAATTGGGTTTGGTGCGGCCCATTTCCGTGGATGGCAAGCGCCGGATGCTATATTTGCAGAAGAGGTTTCTAGAATAAACGCGCAAGGAATATGGCCGTATACATCCCGATACGCCCCAAGTGGAACCCGAGAGGGGTGGTAGTGAACTACGTTTTTAAGAATCAGCTCTGCGTGCGCAGCTGGCCGAAGGGGTATCTCGATGCCAACACCGCTACGCAACGATGCCAGCGGGGCAAAATGGCGCAGGTATGCCAAGTGCTTCCACGCATAAAAAATCTACTTGCGGCGGGATACGCCCCGCTCGTAAAGCGCAATGGACGAAGAGTTGGGAGCTACCACATGGCGGTTTCTACCGCCCTACGGGAATGGTTTGCGCCCTCGCCGGGCGGCGATAGGCTCAACTGCGCCCGCCTGCAGCTCACCGATGGCATACAGCCTCTGCCCATTGGGCTGCGTGCAGCGCGACATAAAGGGATGCTGTGCATTGCGTGGCACGCACCGCTGCGCTGGCATGGGGCAAAGCTACTGCTCGCCGTAAGAAACCCGAAGGGCAATCAATGGATAGCCCTCCCTATCACTTTGAAAGATGGGGCAACCAGCACCGCAACCCATCTTCCCAAGACCTGGCAAGGGGCTATAGTAGAGGTATGGATTGCCTTCGCGGGGCGCGGGAAATGGGCCAAAACGAAAACGTTCCACGCTACGATAGGCACGTCAAGAACTTCTGCATACTCCCCCACATCAACAAAATCAGCCATGACTGCAACGCCACGCTGCTCCTCAACTGGCGCAGCGGCTTCGCCGCCACGCAGGGAGGGCAATCCTACGCAGCCGGAAGAGAGCGGATAGAGACGCTGCTACGTAAGCGGGGGCCATTCCGCAAAAAAAAATAGCGATGGGTCTGTAATGGGATGCAGGCAGTGAGCCTATTCCCATCACTATACACTTCCACCATTGCCCCTCCCACACATCAAGACAAAGCATTGGGTTCGGCACCCCAATGCACGGAAGGGTGCGCAGAATAGGCACGAAATAGGTGACGTGTCAAACCTATTTTAGGACAAATTGCATAGAATTATTCTATTCAGCAACTTCGCAGCATGAAAAGGCCAATGAGTACCCTAGCCCTCTTCAACATCGTGTCTCGGGTACGGGTCCGAGCTGACCAAGGTTGCGCAGATCGATAGGGACATAGACTGAATACCGGCGCGGGCCATCATTGAAACCGTGTACACGAAGGGTTGTGTCCCGATGGACCGTCCGAGCTACGATGTGTTCATGCTTCTCAAGATTTAGCTGCTGCACGTTTGGTACGACCTAAACGATGCAGGAATAGAGCCTTGCGGCGCTTATGCCCGACAGCACCACTGCACCGTGGTGCAGGATTTGGAAGGCCGGGGCAGCTTAGCTTCGGCTGCAAGTGGCACACGGTGACCGACCTCAGTATGAAGATCCTCGCTGAGGAGACCATCGCGGACAACAAAAGGGACAACAGGCACTTTGATGTACCCCTGCGTTGGGCGGCCCGCGGGAAAGGGGGCTCACTGCACGAACAATAGTTCAATGCAGGGATTAGCTAGACGAGATGCAGGATTGAGCGCACGTTTGTCTCCATGCGCCGATGGTTCCACGGGAGTACAGCGCAGTACGAGGGGCAGGCCAAAACGCGTGCGCAGCGCGCCGTTGAAGCCATCGCCCACAACCTGTCCTGCGCTCCGGGCTGATTATGACCGATGCCTAAAAAACGAAAAAAGCGGGAAAAGCGGGGTTAAACGCCCCACAGGGGGGGCGACTAGAGGGCAAATTCTAGCCGGTTTCAATGCATTGAAACCGGCTAGCTTGGATAAAGATGGCTTATACACAGTGGCTAAAAGACACTAAGTGTTTTTACAGGAGTATCTTGTTTATGCTCGGTAAGGGGCATTTTCTTGCCGTTTGATCCGTCTTTCTCGCTACGAATGGGTAACTTTGCATAATAAACTCATAAAAAGAGTCTTAATGAAAAAGAGAGAAGCACTCATAGCATTAGTTTCAATAGCAATATCTGGAATCCTGAATGAACCGATAATTGCTGCATTTAAGATGATTCCTTGGGATAAGATTACTTCTACAGAGAATTGGGAGTGGATATTCTTACCAAAAGTTAGCATTTTAAACATTATCTTCTTTATTGTCTTATTGGTTACTGTTTACTTCATAGCCTATCTGTTACTTAGCAAGAGAAAGAATGCTGCAATAAATAAACTTAAATCGTTTTGTAGATATGTTGACAATGAGCATCATTTCGAAGTAACTTGGGATGTTGGCATAGGAACCATATGCGACCGTAATCCATTTGCATATAATATTCAATTCTTCTGCCTTCAGCATGGTGGCCTTCCTCTGAGAATGCAAAACGGATGTTGCCAAGATGCTACATGTTCCAATAGTTCTTTGCATATAGACGAAAGGAAGGTAAAGAACCATGTAGAATCTATACTTTTGAAGATACAACGAGACCTTGAAGGATAAGTTGAAATACAAATTGACCGATAAAGGTTTTTTCATCGGCTCTTTATAATTAGAGACTGCTGCAAAACTATTGTCAAAATGTATTTTGTAAGTTTCTTTTATCCAGCAACTTTGCAGCATGAAAAGGCCAATGAGTACCCTATCCCCCTTCAACATCGTGTCTAGGGTAAGGGTCCGAGCAGACCACGGTTGTGCAGATCGATAGGGACATAGACTGAATGCCGGTGCGGGCCGTCATCGAGACCGTGTACACGATGGGTTGTGTCCCGATGGGCCACCCAGCTACAATGAGCTCATGCTTCTCAAGACTCAGCTGCTGCACGTTTGGTACGACCGATACTGTCCACCAAAAGATAGGTCCAGAGCGAGCAGCCCGCTCTACACAAGCGGGCTGCGTACTCGTATCGGTTGACTCTAGATGGTCAGATAATTTTTCACTGAACGAAGCAATTCAGAAATTGCCCTGAACAACAAGAAGAGGGTTTAGCGTTTTAACGCTAAACCCTCTTCTCTTCCCTTTAGTTACTGATAACTCGGCTTCTACTTCTCGCTAAACCTAGTTACTTCTTCGTCTGATCTTTCTTATCACCACCCTTTGAACCACAACCACATTTCGACATGACTAAGCACCTCCTTTCTAGGCTCTCTTAAAAAACACCAGTACAACGCAACAGCTGCACTAAATGTTCTAATTGCTCACAACTATTTTTTTCTAAACAGACAATCTATACGCTCTGCCAAGCCCAACATTCCCCGTAGATACGCAGTCCTCAGCACAAGTCACCCCCCTGACACCTCCGTATCTTGTCGCAGGCAAGACCTAACGTTCCGCTTTGTAGGGGAGCAAGCCCAGCTGCTCTGGCCCTTGAATGTAACGGAGGTCAATGGGGATATTCGCAGTGTTGATGCGATCAAGGTCGGCCTGCAACGCGGCATCGACTACTCCTTGCTCCGCAAACATCTTACTCGCACCCTCATAGTTACCATCACCCTGCAGAACCAAGATATCACGACTCAACGCCGCCACAGCCTCAGACATCTTCTCTGCATTCACCTCGTATAGCCCATCTGCATTCCGCGTGAACGCTCCCATATCCTGGAAATAGTGGAAACGAACCATGTTCGCCTTGCCGTGCGCCGAGGCAGCACCGAAACGCACCGAACGGAATATTCCAGCCATGAACGTGACGTAGTTATCCATTAGGTCATGCTCCTTGAGCTCCCCCATCTGCACCAGCTGCTCCACCATGTAGATTCCCAAGATATCGGCCTTGCCCTCTTCCATCGCGGAGTAGGTCTCTTTTAACGCCGACTGGACATCGCCCTTCCCATTTATTGTCTGCTTGATACCTAAACCGTGCGCCACCTCATGGAACATAGTGTTCTCAAAGAATGCATCGAACGTCACGTGCTGCCGCTGCTCCGGCACTATCAGCAACTCAGATATCGGCACTACGATTTTATCAAACTTGTATCGCATAGCATTCTTGAGCTGCAGCTTACGAGAACCCTTCTCAACATGTACCTTCGGGTCGTTCGGCAGATTAATAGCAATTGTCTTGCTCCCCGCGTTGCAATCCCCCGCATAGAAAACCACATCGTACGCACCTAAGTCGGAATCACTTCCTGGCTTCTCGGTCTTATACTTTTCCTCCACGGGCAGAGTCCTTTGCAGGGCGGGAAGCAACGTTGCGTAGTGCGCCAACCGCTCAGTCCACTCCATATCCTTCAACAGAATAAACGCCTCGTGCGCCGCCTTGTACCCATACAGCTTGTCCTCATAATTCTCTATCGGCCCTAGCACCACATCGATGCGATTCGTCTTCATGTCCATCCATGCTAAATCGCTTTCTAGGTACTCATCAGTACGCAACGCCTCGGCACGCTTTGTCAGGTAGTTTTTAAGTCCTTCATCCTCCGCGAGTGCGGCTGCCTCATCGAGAAGACGCGCGGCCTCCTCCACCTGCGCCGAGAAGTAAACGTGGTACGGTACGCACTTCAGCCCACCATTCTCGTCGCGCACGACCATCGTGTACAAAGAGTTCTTGGAGCTATCGCCAAACGCCTCGAACTCCTCCTTGGTCATATCAGTCGGATAGAACCCCGCACCCAACGGTTTCGCTCCATAGCCCTCCACGAATGGCTCGTTGCCGTTCAGTCGCTCCCAGGGACCATAGTTTATCTCCGCGAACGCCCGATAGGCATCATTGGGCAGCGCCGCCATCAGCGAGTCCTTACAGCCGTACGATTCAAGCCAAAACAGATTGTCCATTATCTGTGCCGCACGAAATAGGATCGGTAGCATCTGTTTCTCTTTCTCAGTGAGATGCTCCGTGGATGCCGTTAACGTCACCTCTGCGAAAGCATCTACCTTTCGCTGCACCGCAGCAGTTCCCGCGGTGTCCACTGCACTCCCAGCCTGCCCTGCTCCGCCGCAGCTCGCCATCAGCAAAACGAAGGCAGACACTGCCAAACAACTTAACACTCTCTCCATGGTAAAAAACTCTATTACTTACAATTCCTCTTTAACAAAAAGCGCATAGCTACGCCTAACGCACAGGGCCAAAGGTACAATTTACACATCAAAAATGCAAATTTTCAAGAAAGAGTCCCCGTATCCGCCGTGCCGCTCCCCACGCCGTAGGTCTACGGTGATAAAAAATAGCACCGACAATTGGGGAAGCCAACGTAGTAGACGTACTTTAGAGGGAGAAGCGACTCACAGCACCGCGTAGGTCCGTAGCATTATTCACGAGCTTAACTGCCATTGCGTTGAGCTCATCGGCAGAACTCGCATTGGTGCTAGTCACCTGGGCAAGCTGAGCCAAAGCCGTATTTACCTGTGAGATTCCTGCATTCTGCTCGTCGCTTGCCGCCGAGATCTCCCTCACTACCCCCGCTATGCGTTGCACACCGGGCAGCATCGTACGAAGCGTGTTTCCCATCTGCTCCACAGCCTCAGTGCTATTCGTAGAAAGATCTTGTATCTCTTGTGCCGCTTTTGCGCTCATATCGGCGAGCCTACGCACCTCGCCCGCAACCACCGCAAACCCCCGCCCCAGCTCCCCTGCCCGCGCAGCTTCTATTGCTGCATTGATTGCCAAAATGTTTGTTTTATTCGCAATATCTGCCACCACCGCCACTCTCTCCTGAATAGTGTGCATTGAGCCAGATGTTTTTTCAAAAGCTTCCTGCACGCCGTGCATCTCCTGCTCCACCTGCCCGCTCACCACGGCTCCCTCCTTCGCATTATCCATGTTCTGCTTTATACTAGCCCCCATCTGCGCCATCGCAGAAGAAATCTCCTCGGCTGATGCAGCCTGATTGTTAGCCCCTTGGGCAATAACTTCCGACTGGCGTTGAAACTGCTCACTGCTTGACTCTACCTGCTCACACGTTGCCTCTATGCCTTGCACCGGCTCTTTTACGATGGAAACCATGTCATCAATGCTGCGAACCACGCTACCAAACTCATTTTTTATGGAACGTAGCTTGTCCTTCGATCGGTATCGTAGATTCCCTTGCGCCACCTGCTGTAAGCCTCCCGAAATTTCATTGATATACCGTCTTACGTAGCGCACGAAAATCTGTAGGATGGCAATATATACTCCCGTCAATACCAATGTGTTGGGAACAAGCATCACTCGGCCGAACTGTGCGTAAAGGAACCCCGCGAGCCAGGAAACGAATACGGTAATGCCAGTACTAACAGCAAACCACTTCAAAAAACTGCTCCGCAGCCAGTACACGCAGAGCAAAACAACGATTAGAACTAAACCAAACATTCCAGCTACTACCAAAAACTCGCTATCCATACCTCTCCTCTCTATTATTCCTTCTATGCACACTTACGAACACGGCAAACCGTTACCATCAGTTGCGACTAAGGTAACGAAATCTTAAAGAAAATGTTTCTTTTTAAAAGAAACAGCTGCGGATTCTCCACGCCACACTCCACGAGGGTGTGTGCGCTAGCCTACTGCACTAAAAAATCTTTTATTCCCGCTACCACAGCCTCTATTTCCTCTACGGTTAAATAGGGATGCATCGGCAACGACAGCACCGTTTCGCACAGCCGACTAGCTGTAGGGCATGACGCCTCCGGCACTTGTAGGTAGGAAAAGGCAGCCTGTCTGTGCATTGGCTTAGGGTAATAGACTGCGGTCGGAATTCCCCGCGCCTTTAAATAAGCCTGTAGTGCCTTTCGAACCTCACTGCTTTTGAGTTGTATTGTATACTGCGCCCAGCTAGAAGCATACCCATCCGGCTCTACCGGCGTTAGCACAACATCTTCCAATAGCGCAGTGTACGTGGAAGCCGCTCGCCGTACCGCCTCAAGCTCGTACTTTTCTAACGCCTTTAACTTCACTCTCAGTATTGCAGCCTGCAGCGAGTCAAGACGGGAGTTAAAACCTATACGCTCATTATCGTATTTGTCTTTCCCTTTCCCATGCACTTTTAGCGACTCCATCAATCCTGCCCAACGCGCATCGTTAGTAAACACTGCTCCCCCATCTCCGTAGCATCCCAAAGGCTTGGCTGGGAAGAAAGATGTTGCAGCGATATCCCCCATGCTACAAGCCTTGCGCCCATCGATAGCACCACCAAAGCCCTGCGCCGCATCTTCTACAATCAACAGCCCACGCTCCCTTGCAAAATTACGTATCTGCGGATACGCAGCGGGCAGCCCAAACAGATCAACAGTAATTATCGCCTTCGGCATCAGCTTCCCCTGCCGCTCTACCCCATCGTACGTCTCCTCCAACGACTCTACAGACATATTGAACGTCCTTGCGTCCACATCAACAAAAACAGGCGTTGCGCCTACTGCCGCAATCACCTCCGCTGAGGCGAAAAAGGTAAAATCAGGAACAAATACCGCATCTCCCACCCCAATCCCCATCGCACGCAATGCGAGCAGTAATGCATCCGTTCCATTGCCACAGGTAACGCAATGATTCATGCCTACGTATACCCCGAGCTCTCGCTCCAACTCTCTCACGGCATCCCCATTTATAAATGCTGCGGACGAGACTACCTCTTGAATCGCAGCATCAATATCCAACCGCAACGCTTGGTACTGCCTTGCTAAATCTCTAAACTCCATCTATTTGCCTTTCTCTACCAATCCACCTTTCGTCTCCCGATAGGCTCTACCGCACGCCTTGCATTCTAGCCCCTCTCCAAGCTTCGCACCGCAAGCACACACCCACCCCACTTGTTTTGCGGGGCATCCCACAACCAAGGCATAGTCCTTTACATCTGATGCCACCACGCTCCCAGCCCCCACCATGGCGCACTGCCCAACCGTATACCCACACACCACCGTGCTGTTAGCCCCCAGCGATGCACCGCGCTTTATTAAGGTTTTAGCGTATTTACCTCCCGCAGGGAATGCAGCCCTCGGTAAAACGACGTTGGTAAATACGCATGAGGGTCCACAGAATACGTCATCCTCCAGCTCCACCCCCTCATACACCGACACATTATTCTGTATCCGCACACCATTACCTATGTGCACTCCATTCGCCACATTGACATTCTGCCCCAATGAGCAGCGTTCCCCTATAATTGCCCCCGTCTGCACGTGGCAAAAATGCCAAATCTTCGTGCCGCGCCCTATTTGCACTCCCTCATCTATATAGCTGCTCTCATGCACAAAGAACTCCTTACTCTCTCCCATCTCGCTAATCCCTTAATTGCATACTCACCTGCTCCAGCACCCTCACTACCTCTGCCCCTTCTTCCCCCGATGCCACCTTATAGCCATCGCGCAAATGCTCCACGAAGTAGCGAAGCTCCGCTGTCAATGGCATCGTAGGCTCATACGGAATCACCTCGACCCCATCATCAAATCCTACAGCCTCTCCGTTTCTCATCTCAAACCCCTTCCGGTAGTACTGCACCTCTTTTTTCGCACTGGAGTCTTCATACACCACCATTCCCATGCTCCCCACCACAACGAGCCGATGCTCCTTGAATGGATGCAGCCAGCTGGCAAAAGCGTAGGCAACCTCACCGCCTTCGTAACGCAACGTAGCCCGCACCTCATCCTCTACCCCTGTCTGCAAAAATGCTCGCCCTCGTGCGCTAACCTCCACCGGGCGCCCCCCAAGGAAGTAGTTGAACAAGGAGATGTCATGTGGCGCTAACGACCAAAAGGCGTTCTCCTCCGCCCGCACCCTTCCAAAGTTCAGCCTATTGGAGTAGAGGTACGCTATGCGCCCGATTGCCCCTCCATCAATAAGCTCTTTTATCTTACGAATAGCTGGATGGAAGAGCAACAGATGCCCCACCATTACACGCGCCCCATGCTGTTTAGCGACCTCAAGCAAATGCAATGCATCAGTCGTTGACAGTGCCATCGGCTTCTCTATCAACACTGCGCACCCCGCTTCTAGCAATGGCAGTGCCACCTGCACATGCCGCGCCGCGGGGACTGCCACCACGAAGCCATCAAAGCCATCGACCATCGCCGCCTCCACATCTCGATACACCCCCACCCCATACTCCGCTCGCACCTGCTCCCGCCGCTCGGCATCGGTCTCCACTACCCCTGCTAAGCATCCCATATCATGCAACGTGCGGAGATGGTTCTGCCCCCATCGTCCCGCCCCTACTACGCATATCCTTGCACGCTCCATGCTTAGTCCCCCTTTTTTTATTAATTACAGCAAATGAATATTCTCTCGCACTTCCACCTTGCTCATGGCGTTCTTCGTGTCAAATATACACTTAGCATGCGCCTGTATCATACCATAATCCAACGTGGTATGCGCCGTGGTGATTACCACCAAATCTGCGCTCTTTACGGTTTCCTTCGTCAATTCTTTTAACCCGCTGTACTCTTTACCATCATGACTAAACGATGGGACGTATGGATCGTAATACTCAACATCCGCCCCACGCGCCAAGAGTTCCTCGTAAACACGTATCGCTGGACTTTCCCGGTAATCGTCGATGTCCTGCTTATACGCCATGCCAAGCTGTAGAATCTTTGACCCTCTCACTGGCTTACACGCATCGTTAAGCAGCGCAGCCATACGGTCTACGCAGTACTCGGGCATCCTATCGTTTATCATCATCGATGACTCTATCATCGATGTGTGAAACCCATACTCTCTCGCCTTCCACGACAGGTAGTATGGATCGAGCGGTATGCAGTGCCCCCCGAGTCCAGGGCCTGGATAGAACGCCTGAAAGCCGTAAGGCTTCGTCTTGGCAGCCTCTATTACCTCCCACAGGTTGATATCCATCTTATGGCACAGCATTGCCAGCTCATTGACCAGTCCAATATTGACGTTGCGATACGTATTCTCCAATATCTTCTCCATCTCCGCCACCCGCGGACTTGACACCGTGAACACCTCGCTGGAGAGCACGGCTCTATAAACAGCCGCGATTACCTCGCGCGCATCGTCTCCTATCGCCCCGACCACCTTCGGCGTATTCTTCGTCTTGTATATCAGATTGCCTGGATCCACCCGCTCAGGCGAAAAACCAAGGTAGAAATCCTCTCCGCACTTCAGCCCGCTCTCCCGCTCCAGAATGGGACGTACGAGTTCCTCAGTAGTGCCTGGGTACGTAGTGGACTCAAGCACCACAATCGCCCCTCGCTTCATATGCGCCCCTATCGCCTCCACCGAGGCCTGCACGTAGCTTATATTCGGCTCTTGATGCGAATCAAGCGGCGTGGGAACGCATATCGCCACAAAGTCTACCTCCTTCACAAAGTCAAAATCCGAGGTGGCCCTAAGCATACCGCTCCGCACTATGGCCTCCAAATCAGCATTCACCACATCACCGATGTAGTTTTCCCCTCGATTTACCATCTCCACCTTTTGCGTCTGCACATCAAACCCTATCGTGCGGAATCCTGCCTTCGCCTTTTCCACAGCCAACGGAAGCCCTACGTAGCCCAGTCCGACTACGCCCACTGTTAACTTCCTCGCCTCTATACGCGCTAAAATATCCGATTCCAAAAAAAAAGTTCCTGTCTTTTAGATTTTTCTCTAGTCTGTCCCAAAGGCCGTTCACGCCATTTACATTTTCCTTTCTCCAATCTCCGCTGACACTCTCCTCTACTTTTTCCGCATATATATCTGCATCGGCGCACCCTGAAAGTCAAATTTCTCCCGTATCTGATTCTCCAAGTACCGCATGTAGGGGCGTTTCACGTACTGAGGTAAATTACAAAAAAATGCGAACGCCGGCCACGCCGTCGGCAGCTGCGTCACGTACTTTATCTGTATCCTCTTTCCCTTTTCTGCCGGTGGCGGTACTGCCTCTATGGCTGGAAGCAACGCTTCGTTCAGTTTGCTCGTTGGAATCTTCCGCTTTCGATTTTCATACACGCCCATCGCCGCCTCTAGCAGCTTCAAAATCCGTTGCTTCTTGAGTGCCGAGGTGAAAAAAATTGGCACATCATTAAATGGGGCAATCAAACGCTGTATCTCTTCCGTCACCCGCTTCGTTGACATTGAGTCTTTCTCCACCGCGTCCCACTTATTGACCGCTATCACTACCCCCTTCCGGTTACGATGTATCAGGTCAAATATGCTTTGGTCCTGCCCTTCAAAGCCCCGTGTGGCATCAACAACCAAAATGCACACGTCCGACTGCTCTATAGCCCGTATTGAACGTATCACCGAGTAGAACTCCACGTTCTCCGTCACCTTTCCCTTCTTTCGCAGCCCCGCGGTGTCCACCATTATAAAGTCAAAACCGAACTTCGTATAGCGAGAACCTATGGCATCCCGCGTTGTCCCCGCTATCGGGGTTACTATGTTCCGCTCCTCATCCACCAATGCGTTCACCATTGACGATTTGCCCACGTTGGGACGCCCCACAATCGTAATCCGCGGCACGCCGCTCTCATCATCCAATGCCCTATCCGGCAGAAGCTCCACAAGCCTATCCAAAAGCTCCCCCGTGCCGGTACCATTTATTGCGGAGAGCATGTACGGATCGCCAAGCCCCATCGAGTAGAAGTCGTAACCATCCGCGATACGATTCGCCGTGTCCGTTTTATTCACCACCACTAGGCAAGGCTTCCCGGCCTCCCGAAGCATCCGAGCCACCATATCGTCAAGATCCGTAACGCCCGTTGTCACGTCCACAACGAACAGAATAACATCGCACTCTGCGATTGCCACCTCCGCCTGCTTGCGAATTTCCGACTCAAACACATCATCGCTCCCCACCACGATACCTCCCGTGTCAACTACAGAAAACTCCTTCCCATTCCAATCGCTATGTCCATATATCCTATCGCGCGTTACGCCCGACTCCTCGTGCACTATGGCATCCCTGCGCCCGACCAAGCGGTTGAACAGCGTGGACTTCCCTACGTTCGGTCGCCCAACTATCGCTACTAATCCAGCCATCTTCTATCTCCCTATTTTTTCCTACCGCCCCAATCCGAGACGCTACTCCATATACCCAAAACGTCGCAGCGTGGCATCATCATCACGCCAATCCTCCGCCACCTGCACCGTCAACGCCAAATGCACCTTACGCTGCACGAACGACTCTATATCTTTTCGCGCCGCCACGCCGATGCGCTTCAGCATGCTTGCACCCTTGCCTATCAATATCCCCTTCTGCGACTCCCGCGCCACGTATATCACAGCATCTATGCGGTCAAGCGTTTCACCCTCCTCGTAGCCACGCACAGCCACTTCCACCGAGTACGGCACTTCCTGACGACAGTACAGCAAAACCTTTTCCCGTATAATTTCTGTCACAAAGAACCGCACCGGCCGATCTGTCAGCGTATCCGACGGGAAGTATTTTGGACCTTCGGGGAGCATCTCTACAAGCTTAGGCTGTATCAAATCAACGCCAAAACCATGCAGTGCCGACGCGGGTAGTATCACCGCCCCCGGCATCAGCTCTGCCCAACGTGCTACCAACGCTTCCAGATCCGACTGCTTTGTCAAATCAATCTTATTGATAACCAGCAACTTCTTAATGTCGCTTTCTGCGATACGCGCCAAGACATCCGCATGCTTATCGGGCTGTTCCACCACATCGGTTATGTATAGCAGCACATCGCTGTCCTCCAGCGCATCCTCCACTGCCTTCAGCATGGTGCGCTGCAATGCGTACGCCGGTGACAATATCCCTGGCGTGTCGGAGTATACAATCTGATACTCCTGCGTATCCACCACTCCGAATATTCGATGCCTCGTTGTCTGCGCTTTGCTCGTCACTATTGACAACCGCTCCCCCACCAAACGATTCATCAGCGTGGACTTCCCCACGTTGGGGTTCCCCACTATGCTCACGTACCCGGACTTATGCTTTTGCTTCGCTTCCAATCGTCCTCAGCCTTTTATTCTTTCCTCTAATCCACGCAGCGCATGGACCAAGCCCTTGATCCACGCGCTGCCACAATCTATCGCCCCTCTTGACTCGCTCCGCCCCTACTAATTCCGCCCCTCCAAGTCGTTCTTCCTTCACCTATCCTACTTCGCGAGCTTACGCGGATGGAGCATAGCAACTGGTGAAAGTATCTCGTCTAGACGCTCCTTCGAGAGCCACCCCTTCTCTAGCACAAGGTCGTATACGCTCGCATTCTTCTCGAGTGCCTCCTTCGCCACTATCGTGGATTTCTCGTAGCCCAGTACTGGGTTCAGCGCTGTCACGATACCTATGCTATTGAACACCTGCTCCTTGCAGTGTTCCGCATTCGCGGTAATCCCCTCCACGCACCTGAATCGCAGCGTCTTCATGCCGTTTCGTAGTATCTCGATTGACTCCATCACGCTCTGCACGGCTACAGGCTCAAACACGTTGAGTTCCAACTGCCCCGCCTCTACGGCCATCGACACGGTTAAGTCGTTGCCAATCACCTTAAACGCCACCATGCTCACCACCTCCGGGATCACGGGGTTCACCTTCCCCGGCATTATTGACGACCCGGGCTGGCGTGGCGGGAGATTTATCTCGTTTAGCCCCGTCCGTGGTCCTGAAGAAAGTAAACGAAGATCATTGCATATCTTGGAAATCTTCACAGCCAACCGCTTCAGAGCTGACGAATAGCTAACAAAGTCGCTCACATCCTGCGTGGCCCGTATCAAGTTGTCCGCCAGCTTCACCTCAAAGCCAGTAATATGCGCCAGATGCTCCACGCACTTCTCCGCGTAGCCCGGCACGGCGTTAATGCCAGTCCCAATCGCCGTAGCCCCCATATTCACCTCCAGGAAGTAGTTAGCCGCTCGGCGAAGCCGTACCGCCTCACCCGCTAGCATATCCGCGTAGGCCTGAAACTCCTGCCCCAGCGTCATCGGCACTGCGTCCTGCAGCTGCGTACGTCCCATTTTTAGGACGTGCTTAAACTCCTCGGCCTTCTTCGCAAACGCTTCTGCTAGCTCCGATACGCTCTGCTCCAACTTTTCGTTCGACATGTAGATCGCTATCTTCATAGCCGTCGGGTAGGAGTCGTTGGTACTCTGCGAAAGGTTTACATGGTTGTTCGGGTGGCAATACTCATACTCACCGCGCTTACGCCCCATGATTTCCAATGCGCGATTCGCTATCACCTCGTTGGCGTTCATATTGGTAGATGTGCCTGCGCCCCCTTGGATCATATCCACCGTGAAGTGCTGATGGAACTTACCCTCTCGCAGCTCTCGGCATGCCGTCACGATGGCATCATGTACATCCTTTGAGAGCAGTCCCAAGTCGTAGTTCGCCTCGGCACACGCCTCTTTCACCATCGACAGACCATCAATAATCGTAGGGTAGAAGCTCAAATTCACCCCTGTGATATTGAAATTTTCCATGGCGCGAAGGGTCTGCACCCCGTAATAGCTCTCCGCCGGCACATCGCGCTCGCCCAGCAAATCATGCTCCTTGCGGGTTGTCCCCGAAAAGTACTGCGCCCCAGTCTTGATACGCTGGGCATTCGCCTGACCTATCCGCTGCGACACCACCTGCACTATCTTCGAAAACACCTTGATGGTGGCATCAGCATCGTGTTGAAAAAAGGTTTTACCTATCACTAGCACAGCCGTGGGCGACATGGCCCGCGCCGTTGTTGAGTGCGTTGAGTCTGCCATCCACGATCCCTCTCCGAGGAAATCACCCGTATGGAACTGCGCAAGCTTCACCTCTGCGCCGTAGGGACTCGTTTTGAATAAATCCACCTGCCCCTCCAGAATGATAAAAAACTCTTCCCTCGGGCCATTCTCCCAAAATAGCAGGTCGCCCTTCTCGAACGACACCTCGCGCACGCTCTCAGCAAGAGCCTCAAGCTGCTTGCCATCTAACTCTTGGAATAGGCTTATGCCCTTCAGAAAAACTATCGTCTGCTGCTTGTCCATCGCCATTCAATCTTGTATGTTTCACCCCTCTTCCTTCACTCAGGAAGACCGTCGCCTCTTTCGTAAAGCGCACAAAGGTACAAAATTATTCCTTCTGCCTAGCGATAGCATCGGAATACATTCCCCATCGATGCACGTAGGTCTCTACTTTCAACCCCACCCCTCATTGTCTCCTCTCCCTGTTCTCTCCCTCCGCAGAGCTCTGATAGAGGGAACGCGATGCGCTACTAGTACGCCTTCCTAACACCATTCTTGCTTACTGCTACGCCAACATACCAATCTTAATCGCCTCTATGCGTGCTTTATATATTTACCACATGAAAAGCTTCTTGAGTTACGTAAGGTACAAACGATGCAATTTCAACTATTTGGAATACTGTCTCATTTATACTGTACATCAGACATTATTATTCGCTACACGTAACATATACACAACAAAGGAGTATAATGCAAGCGGGGGATGTCGCTGCAACCAAAGGCAGGGTGTCCTACCAATGAAATGTCGTAAGAGGAAATAAACCATTACACAAATCATTATAGCATCATTAATAACTATTAAACGAATACAGCAAAGTAATGAAGTCGTCTTTTGCATTTTTTCTCATACTGGGCATCGCTGCCTTGCTATTCCTCCTCCTTTTCAACTACCTATTCAGGAAAAGCTTTTTTAAGTACATTATGACCTCGCTCATAGTGTTGGTAATACTCGGAGTTATTGTTGGATACTTAGGAGCCCTTCGCGGTAACACGTTCTTCTTGGTGAGTATCATTGTAGTTGCAACTCCATCCTCACTCATGATGATTGCCATGCAGCGGGCGATTCAACGCCCGCTTAAGGAAATCGCTGACAAGATGAACGCCGTCAGCGAGGGAGACCTCTCCGCGAGGCTAACTCATAAGTTGCGCCGCTCTAATAACGAAATCAGCCAAATCGCTTCCGCCTTTGAAAAGATGGTCGCCGAAATGCGTTCTAGCGTAGAGACCACGCAAAAAAATAGCAATGAGGTGGTCGGGGCTAGCGAGCAGTTCAAGAGTCAGGCCACTAGCATTAGCCAAGGAGCCTCCACGCAGGCTGCCTCTACCGAGCAAATTTCCGCCTCTATGGAAGAAATGGTAGCTAACATCAGCCAAAACATGGATAATGCGCAGCAGGGAGCCTCTATGAGTTCCACAGTTAACGCTCAAATTGGAGAGGTGAGCAATGAATTCCAGCGCACCGCTACCGCTATGAAAGAAATAGACTCCAAGATTAGCGTGGTTACTGACATCGCCCAAAAAACTAATATCCTTGCCATCAACGCTGCCATAGAAGCTGCGCGTGCCGGTGAACATGGGCGCGGATTTGCCGTCGTTGCAAGCGAGGTTCGTCGCCTTGCCGATATGAGCGCAAAATCGGCGGAGGAAATCGGCACGCTCTCGAAGCAAAGTGCTGATGCAGTTACAGGCATGGGCAAAGCCCTTGAAACCACGCTGCCCAACGTTCAAAAAATTGCCAGCATTATACAAGAAATTGCCACTGCAAGCCAACAGCAGCAGGCTGGCACTGAGCAAATTAGTGCCGCTCTCGACCAACTCGTGCAGGTGACCAATGAGAATTCTAGCGCGTCGCAGGAACTCAGCTCTACCTCTGACTCGCTGGTTAACATCTCAGAAAACATGCTACAAAACATCAATCGCTTTACAGTTTAAGCGTTCTTTCTACAGTACAGCCTCTACGCAAGAGCAGTAACAGGGTGTCTCTGCACAAGCAACAGAAGCCTTTCTACACATTGTACACAAAGAATGGGGGGCGATTGGCATCACCAATCGCCCCCCATTCTCTCTAGATCTACATCTCTACCTCTGCGCACCGTACCCCTTCACAGCGCCAAAAAGCTCTAGCGCCTTCTCTAAAGGGTAACGGCTGTTAAACATCGAAACATGAACCTTTTCTACGCCCCCATCCAAATTCATCCCCAACGCCGCCCTGAACTGGTTGTTTGGGCTATTTCTATCGAAGTTGTTGCTCTTCTTGGAAGAGGCATTTAGGTAGCCTTCAAGATAGCTCTTGTCTATTACATTCTTTAAGTTCTGGGGATCCTTCAGTGTCTTATTCTCACCCAATGTGGTTATCTGATCCACATCCCCAAAATCTTCCGCAAAGATGTGCAGAAAATTAGAATTTCCTGCGGGTACACACATATCGCCTCCCGTATTGGCAAAGAAGAGATTGTCCCGAATTGTGCTGGTCTCGCCGCCACGTAGGTTTGATGTATGGCCAAAATCAATACCGCCCATGTAGCAACACCCTATCACATTTCGCTCTACAGTTATATTTGAACCGCTCCTCCAACGCACTCCGTAACCCATAGTCTCAAACGTTTTGGTACGCGGCCACATGAAGAGGATGGTGCAATTCTTGACTACAACCTCAGCCCACGGCTGCTTACCCAACCGATTCCAGCACTCTACCGCCGACATCTGCAACGCCACAAATATACAGTTGTCTACGGTTACCCCCTTTACTGCAGAACACTGCACTCCAGTAAAGGTATTATTCACAAAGGCACAGTTACGCACCGTCAGGAATCCCGGCACCACACCTTTAATGAAGGGGTCAAAGGTACTAGGGGGATTGCCTTCGCCAACACCGCCTACACGCCCCGTCAAGCACCCAGGAGGGCAACTCTCGTCCGACTGCGGCTTATAAAAGTTTGACTCCCCATTGTCAAAAATGAACCCATCAACGGTGATGTTCCCCGCTGGCATATTGTCCTTCAGCTGAAAAGGAGCCTTGCCGCGCGCTGTCATGTTCTTGTCGCTCGGTACTATCACCGTGCTACGGTACTTGAGCCAATCACGCGAGCTAAAATCTTCTGAATAACCACCATAGATGTGAACAGGTTTGGAAATCTCCACAAACCCCTTGTCCAGCTGCCCTATGTAGTTCCCCGCCGCGCAGTAGATGTTATCACCTGGCGCCGCCATATCGATTGCCTTTTGCAGGTTCTTCAACGGCGAGGCCTTGCTTCCATCGTTACGGTTATTCCCCGCATTCTTAGAAACGTACCACGTCTTGCCGCTACCTTCCCCCGCAGGGCTGGCACTAGCCGCCGCACTTGAACGAACGCCTCTAGCATCCGCATTAGTCGCACCAGATTCATTCGACGTTCCTTCTGTTCCGGTGACCTTAGAAACCACCTTCTTCGCACTTCGAACCAAATTGCCGAATTGCGCCTGCGATGGCACTGCGCTGAATACCACCAACGCAATAAGCACTGTAATACCTCTTACCCTTCGCATAATCATTTATGTATTAAGTGAAACCCTAAAATACTCTATTAACGTAAAGTAGTAAATCTTTACCCTTTAGTGTTTTGCCCTCACTGAATTCCATTGGACTTTCCCACCACCAACATTGCCTTTGTATATCCATTCCCATCTCTAACCCCATAGCCAGTTCTCAAAACTCTAAGAAACCTACAATTCGTACTGACCGCTGCACTGCACCACTAAGGTAAAGCATTCTTCCAAACGAAAGAGTACCTTTTTCTCCCCGCATTGCAGTCCACACGCACACAACCAATGCAATCCCGCGCAGAGACAAGCGTCAGAAAATAAATTTAATTTAGTTTTCTACTTTTAATTTCAAGAAAACTGCACAAAATACGTATCACTTCGTCAGGCAATGACGCAGTAAATGCACCGATATTGACTGCTTAAAATACCCCATGATTTTATAATTGGACAACCTTAATGCGGCATGCTACCGCTAATGCAGCCCCATCCGTAGGATGGCCTCGCAATGGGGCAGACCCATGCAGCTCTCCTATCTTATTCCCCACGTTGAACTTACGTATGCAATATGCCGCCATAGTCAGTCTTTCAGACTGCTTTTGCTCTATGGGGCAGAGAGACCGGGGGTTTAACACCCCCCGGCTATTCAAAGACCGTCCTTCGGACGGAACGCAGCGGCATGCGCCGCTCTCTTCTAAATATCTGTGATTTCAATGGCATGTGCAACTGCAGATGGACACCTCTACATTCCAAACCTACAGCAGCATGGTTGTGCGCATTATTTTGTTGCGGCAACGGTCATCCACCCCCTGCCGCAACGCCGATTTAAACCCTCATAAACCTGCACGCACTGCCACCGAACCCGCACATACAATACGCCCCATCCCAGCATGTATTTTCGCAAAAAATGTAGCCCCGTCCGTAGGACGGTCTCTCAATAGCCGGGGGTTTTAGACCCCCGGATTCTTGTCTGAAAGGCAAGCCAGTCTGAAAGACTGACCCGCAAGACCTTGCACCTGCCCGGAAGGCGGGCCCGCCCGAGCGGCAGACCCCGGCGGCATCCAGCCGGCGGGCATAAAAAAAGCCCCGCCCGAACCGTGCGGCTCGGGCGGGGCGGAAATGGGCGGCGACCTACTCTCCCGCCCTACGAGGGGCAGTACCATCGGCGCGGGCGGGCTTAACTTCTCTGTTCGGGATGGGAAGAGGTGGAGCCCCGCCGCAGTAGCCACCGGAAAATCGTGACGGCGGACGGCGCGCAGCTGCGCGGCAGAAAAATAAGTCTGAAGCCGAAGCGGGCGGTGCGCGGGGGCAACCCCCGCCGCGCGGGCGGCAGGCCCCGCGAGCCTGCGGCCCCGCGGGAAGCGCTCGGGCCATTAGTACCGGTCGGCTCGCGCGTCGCCGCGCCTACACCTCCGGCCTATCGACGTGGTCGTCTCCCACGGCCCTCCAGCGAGGATTCATCTTGGGGGGGGCTTCGCGCTTAGATGCTTTGACCGAACTGTCTCACGACGTTCTGAACCCAGCTCGCGTGCCACTTTAATCGGCGAACAGCCGAACCCTTGGGACCTTCTCCAGCCCCAGGATGTGACGGGCCGACATCGAGGTGCCAAACCGCCCCGTCGATATGAGCTCTTGGGGGCGATCAGCCTGTTATCCCCGGAGTACCTTTTATCCTTTGCGCGATGGCCCTTCCACTCGGAACCACCGGATCACTATGCCCTGCTTTCGCACCTGCTCGGCCCGTCGGCCTCGCAGTCAAGCGCCCTTGTGCCATTGCACTCGCCGCGCGATTACCATCCGCGCTGAGGGCACCTTGGGAAGCCTCCGTTACGCTTTTGGAGGCGACCGCCCCAGTCAAACTACCCACCACACGGTGTCCCCTCCCGGGTTAGCGCCCGGGCAGACGCAGGGCCGTATTTCAACGGCGGCTCCCCGGCGCCTGGCGGCGCCGGCTCATTGCCTCCGGCCTATCCTACACAGCGTCTGCCCTAGCGCAGCGTGAAGCTGCAGTAAAGGTTCACGGGGTCTTTCCGTCCCGTTGCGGGTACGCGGCATCTTCACCGCGACTTCAATTTCACCGAGCTCACGGCCGAGACAGCGCCCAAATCGTTACACCATTCGTGCGGGTCGGAACTTGCCCGACAAGGAATTTCGCTACCTTAGGACCGTTATAGTTACGGCCGCCGTTTACCGGGGCTTCAATTCAGCGCCTCGCCTCGCGGCTAACGCCCCCTCTTAACCTTCCGGCACCGGGCAGGTGTCAGGCCCTATACGTCGCCTTTCGGCTTGGCAGAGCCATGGGTTTTTGCTAAACAGTCGCTTGGGCCACTTCTCTGCGCCCCCGCGTCGCCGCGGGGGGCCCTTTCTCCCGAAGTTACAGGGCCAGTTTGCCTAGTTCCTTGGCCGTGAATCGCTCGAGCACCTCAGGATCCTCTCCTTGACCACCTGTGTCGGTTTACGGTACGGGTGCCTGCAGCCTTGATGCGCAGGGGGTTTTCTCGGGAGCCCGCTTACGCCGCTTACGCTCGCCCGAGGGCTCGCGCTACCTTCCGGCTCGGGGCCTCGCGGCCCCTACCCCCTTCTGCCGCGGATTCCGTCCCGCGGCGCGGCTTTCACACCTCCGTCCCCCCGTGTTGCAGCTGCAGCCAGCGCGGGAATGTTCGCCCGCTCGCCATCGGCATCGGCCTTCGCCTTAGCCTTAGGGCCCGGCTGACCCCGGTCCGACTAGCGTTGACCGGGAACCCTGGGTCTATCGGTGCGCCGGTTTCTCGCCGGCGTTCTCGTTACTCATGCCTACATTTGCCTTTCCCCGCGCTCCAGCGCGCCTCGCGGCGCGCCTTCAACGCCCGGGGAATGCTCCCCTACCGCTCCCGGGGGCCGTGGCCCCCGCGGAGCCCAGGGCTTCGGCGGCGCGCTTGATGCCCGCTCATTATCCATGCACGGCCGCTCGACTAGTGAGCTGTTACGCACTCTTTGAATGAGTGGCTGCTTCCAAGCCAACATCCTAGCTGTCTGTGCGGCCGCACCGCGTTTGGTCAACTTAGCGCGCGCTTCGGGGCCTTAGCCGCTGATCTGGGTTGTTCCCCTCTCGTCGCGGGGCGTTAGCACCCCGCGGCTCTCTCCCGGGGAGCGCCGCGCCGGCATTCGGAGTTTGGCAGGCCTTGGCAGGCTGTGACGCCCCCGCGGCCAGCCAGTCGCTCTACCTCCGGGCGGCTCCCCCGAGGCTGCCCCTAAAGGCGTTTCGGGGAGTACGAGCTATCTCTCAGCTTGATTGGCCTTTCACCCCTACCCACAGCTCATCCGAGGGCTTTTCAACGCCAACCGGTTCGGTCCTCCAGCCCGTTGCACCGGGCCTTCAACCTGGCCATGGGTAGATCGCAAAGTTTCGCGTCTGCGGCGGCCAACTCGCGCCCTTCTCGGACTCGCGCTCGCTCCGGCTCCCCCGCTGCGCGGGTTAACCTCGCTGGCCGCCGCAACTCGTAGGCTCATTATGCAAAAGGCACGCCGTCACCCCCGGAGGGGCTCCGACCGCTTGCGGGCGCACGGTTTCAGGTACTCTTTCACTCCCCTGCTCGGGGTGCTTTTCACCTTTCCCTCACGGTACTGGTGCGCTATCGGTCTCCTGGGAGTATTTAGCCTTGCCGGGTGGTCCCGGCCGCTTCGGGCGGGGTTCCTCGTGCCCCGCCCTACTCAGGCCCTCCGCCACGGCTGGGCCCGGCTTCGCCTATGGGCCTCTCACCCGCTGCGGGGCGGCGTTCCAGCCGCTCCGGCCCGCGGGCCCAGCCGCCTGCGCGGCGCCTACTACCCCGCGCGGGCCGAAACCCGCGCGGTTTGGGCTGCTCCCCTTTCGCTCGCCGCTACTCGGGGAATCGCGTTTGCTTTCTCTTCCCGCGGCTACTGAGATGTTTCAGTTCGCCGCGTTCGCCCGCCCTTCCGGGCGTGCCCGGCCGTCGACCGGGCGGGTTGCCCCATTCGGACACCCCCGGGTCAAAGGCCGTGTGCGCCTCGCCGGGGCTTTTCGCAGCTTGCCGCGTCCTTCATCGCCTCCAGGAGCCAGGGCATCCACCGTGCGCCCTGCCTCGCTTCCCGCGCGCTCGCGCCGCGGCCCGTCCCCGGGCCCCGCCGCCGCGCGCGGCTCATGCAGTTGCTCTCGCTTCTCGCTCGCTTCTTCGCTTCTTCTTCTCTTCTGCCGCGCCGGGCCGCCCCGCGGGGGGCGGACCGGCGCGCCGTCCAGCGCCGTCAAAGACCTATATCGTGGAGAATGTCGGATTCGAACCGACGGCCCCCGGCTTGCAAAGCCGATGCTCTACCGCTGAGCTAATCCCCCGCGCCGCGTAGTCCCGCCCGGACTTGAACCGGGGGCCTCCACATTATCAGTGTGGCGCTCTGACCAACTGAGCTACGGGACTCCGGCCCTCCTGGGCAGTTCCGCCGCGCCCCCGGGGGGGGGCGGCCGCAGCGAGAGATCCGGAAGGGAGGCGAAGCGCGGCGCGCGCTCCAGAAAGGAGGTGTTCCAGCCGCACCTTCCGGTACGGCTACCTTGTGGTGTGTACAAGGCCCGGGAACGTATTCACCGCGCCGTGGCTGATGCGCGATTACTAGCGAATCCAGCTTCATGGAGTCGGGTTGCAGACTCCAATCCGTACTGGGGCCGGCTTTCGGGATCCGCGCCCCCTCGCGGGGTGGCGCCCCTCTGTGCCGGCCATTGTAACACGTGTGTCGCCCTGGACGTAAGAGTCATGCTGATTTGACGTCATCCCCACCCTCCTCGCGGCTTGCGCCGGCAGTCCCGCCAGAGTCCCCGCCTTGACGCGCTGGCAACTGGCGGCAGGGGTTGCGCTCGTTATGGGACTTAACCCGACACCCCACGGCACGAGCTGACGACAACCATGCAACACCTCGGCGGACGCCCCGAGGGGCAGGCCCCCTTTCGGGCGCCGTATCCGCCGTTCGAGCCCAGGTAAGGTTCCTCGCGTATCATCGAATTAAACCACATGTTCCTCCGCTTGTGCGGGCCCCCGTCAATTCCTTTGAGTTTCAGCCTTGCGGCCGTACTCCCCAGGTGGAGCACTTAACGCTTTCGCGCAGCCGCCGACAGCCTGTCGCCGACAGCCAGTGCTCATCGTTTACGGCGTGGACTACCAGGGTATCTAATCCTGTTCGCTCCCCACGCTTTCGTGCCTCAGCGTCAATCCCGGCCTGGCCAGCTGCCTCCGCAATCGGCCTTCCACGTGATCTCTAAGCATTTCACCGCTACACCACGCGTTCCGCCAGCCTCGACCGTATCCAAGCGGGGCGGTTTCCACGGCCAGGCCGGGGTTGAGCCCCGGCGTTTCACCGCGGACGGACCCCGCCGCCTGCGCACCCTTTAAACCCAGTAAATCCGGATAACGCTCGGATCCCCCGTATTACCGCGGCTGCTGGCACGGAGTTAGCCGATCCTTATTCGGCGGGTACGGGCATCGGGCCCACAACGGCCCTTATTCCTCCCCGCCAAAAGCCGTTTACAGCCCGTAGGGCCGTCTTCCGGCACGCGGCATGGCTGGTTCAGGCTTCCGCCCATTGACCAATATTCCTCACTGCTGCCTCCCGTAGGAGTTTGGGCCGTGTCTCAGTCCCAATGTGGGGGGTCGCCCTCTCAGGCCCCCTAGCCATCGTCGCCACGGTGGGCCGTTGCCCCGCCGTCTAGCTAATGGCCCGCATGCCCATCCCGCGCCGCCTCGCGGCTATCGCGCCCGAACCATGCGGTCCCGGCGCATCGCAGGGGTCTAATCCGCCTTTGGGCGGGCTACCCCCCGGCGCGGGGCAGGTTGCATACGCGTTACTCACCCATCCGCCACTCTCACGGGGCCGAAGCCCCGATCCCGTCCGACTTGCATGTGTTAAGCCTGCCGCTAGCGTTCATCCTGAGCCAGGATCAAACTCTCCATTGTAGAAATTGTTGCCGGCCTGCGCCTTGGCGCAGGCCCGTTATCCTTCGCTCCCGCTACGCTTCGTTTATACCTCTGCTCTTCCTTCTTCTCGCTGCATTGCCTCAAAGATCCTCCGCTCCCGCCCCCCTCGGCCGCGCCCCTCGTCCTTGTCGGAAGCGGGGGCAAAGATAGGGCGTTTCCCCGGCCCCGCCAAATCCCGGCGGGAAAAACCGAACCGCCCGATTCCGGCCCCCGGGCCGCCCCCCAGGCGCCGCGTTTTTTCAAAAAAAATGGGCCGGGGCGGGCGGTCTCCCCCTAAATGCATGCGGGGTGGCAAAAAGCAGGGGGGGGGCCCCGGCGGCTAAGATGCCGCCCCGCGGATGGGGTGGCATGGCGGCGAGAATATATGCGGGTCGGTGGCAGTGCGTGCAGGGTTGCGCGGGTTTAAATCGGCGTGGCGGCAGAGCGTGGATGACCGTTGCAGCAGCATAATGCGCTAGACCATGCCGCAGCGGGTTGCGAAACGTAGCAGCGGGTAGCTACAATTGCCCACGCTATTGAAAACGCAGATATTGAAAAGGGTGCGGCGCAGCCGCTGCGCTTTCCGTCCGCAGGACGGTCTTTGAATAGCCGGGGGGGGGAAACCCCCGGTCCCTTTGCTCCATAGGGCAAAAACAGTCTGAAAGGCTGACCCTGACGGCATATTGCAACGTAAGTTCAACATGCGTGGGTGATATAGAGGGCTGCAAGAGTCAGGCCTATTGAGAGACCGTTCTACGGATGGGGCTGCAATGGCGGCGAAATTTATCCGGTTTTTTGGATGGGTATTGCATGCAGATTGCTGCGGATTTTTGAGAGGCATTGTGCGTAAGTTTTGGTGCAAGATCACGCGGGTCAGTCTTTCAGACTGGCTTGCCTTCCAGGCAAGAATCCGAGGGTCTAAAGACCCCCGGCTATTGAGAGACCGTCCTTCGGACGGGGCTGCATGGGCGGCGAAATTTCATGCAAATTTTGGGCTGCGTTGCGTGCAGGATGCAAAGTTATGGTGATATCGGGGCGGTTTTGCGGAGGCGGTTCTACAAGACAGCGGGTGACAATATGTTCATGGTGGGTCATGCGGGTCAATCTCATGGGAAGACCGTCCTTCGGACGGGGCCGCATAGGTGCAGGTTGTGGGTGGCATGGTTGGACTATCATGGCCGCAGCAGGTTGCGAAATGTACGATTGCCCGCGCCATTGAAAACGAAGATATTGAAAAGGGTGCGGCGCAGCCGCTGCGCTTTCCGTCCGCAGGACGGTCTTTGAATAGCCGGGGGTTTTCACCCCCCCCCCGGTCCCTTTGCCCCATAGGGCAAAAGCAGTCTGAGAGACTGACCCTGACAGCCTAAATGACCAAAGCTGCCATCAGTGTTTTAGGAAACCGTACTCGTAGACCTTTGGGGCAATCCTATCGCCGAGGGCTTTCACCGCAGCGCGGAGGGTGGCCAGCAGGGCAGTGTACTTCGCATCATCGCTCTTGGCGTTCATGATGCCCTTGGCGTTGCGCCCCTGAAAATGCTCGCGGATGTCGTAGTAGCTCGCGTTGGGGTTGGCGTGCGGCTGGGCATGGTAGGCTCCATAGCGCGCGACCCGCGCTAAACACCGCTTGCGCCTCAGCTGAGAAGACCATAGGGATTCGCGGGATGAGTGAAATCTCCTCGGCTAGCGGGATGATGGTTTGCTGCCCCTTGGGCTGCGTGGGTTCAAAGTTACCGTGCATGAAGTCCGTCATGAAGTGGCTCGCGAAGGCCTCCTGCGCGTTAACCTCCTCCTCGGTGAAGGGGATCCATTGGTTAGTGCCGTCTGCGCTCTTTATGTTGTTGCTGTCGTGGAAGAGCATGTAGGCGAGGCAATCTGACTGGAACGTAGAGTCGGCACGCCACCCCTCGTTGGGCCAGAGGAACTGGTCACGGTCGTTGAGCCATGTGGCGACAATCACCTTGCGAATCGTTACGTAGATGCACATGGGAATGAGATTGCGCCCAGTTATATTTGTCAGTAATTTTTTCTTGATGTCATTCGGCGAAGGGCCATTGGTAATGAAAATACTGTTGTTATGCTGCATGTCAGTTCCCTGCATGCGGAGGAAGGCGAGACGCACACCTTCCTTGTCGTAGTGATTGCGAAGCCAATCAATCACGTATCTCCCCTTTTGCTCGCAGCCAATCCTTTTTTGCCCCGTGTATTGTCCATCGGCATTATAGACATCCGCAAGAATTTCACAAAATGGTTTATGCACTTTGGTGTCCCATATGTGAAACCCTATCGGGAATTTTCCCCTGACATTGTCAAAGGTGTACGCAGGTACAATGAAAAGATTTAGTAGCTCAGCCGTAAAGGAATCTCTGTACTTGGCGAAATTTTGGGCTTGCAGATGCTTTAGCTTTGAAAAATGGGCTATCATGCATCCGCTAAGTTCCGAATATATACGAATGGTGAACTGCACGTACAGCTCCCGCGCCGCGGTGCCAATTAGCGGTTGGTACTTATCGTAGACAGTAGAATTCTTAACTCCAGCTTTGTTAGTTCCAGTTCCAGAAGGGGTTTTGGCGGTAGAAGCCTCTGCGTAGGGTGGATTGATATAGATTACCAGCCTTTTTCGCTTCTCCTCGTGGGTGATGATGTCGTAGAGGGCGTTGGGGAGCTTTCCGCCGCGGGATTGGGGGATGAAGGGGTCGTTGAGGAAGTCGAACTGGAAGGTGTAGGCGGGGAGGAGGTTGGCGCCGTGGGCGGCGCGCTCACGCATGGCGCTCACGTCCGCCGCGTCAAGGGTGGAGGCGAAGATTCTGTACTTGTTGGTGAGGCCCGCGAGGAGGTTGCCGGTGCCCGCGGCGCAGTCCCACACGTAGTACTCCTCCTGCCAGCTCTCGCCGAGGTGCGCCGCGAGGTAGCGCTGGGAGAGCTCCACCCATTGGCGGGGGGTGAAGAAGGCGCCCTTGCGCTCGCGGATGTCCTGCGGCACGAGGAGGTCGCGGCGGGCGATGATCCACTCCTGCGCCGCGGCCAGCGGCGGGCGCTTGTAGCGGGCCCAGAAGGCCTGGTAGGCGGCCCTATCC